>Ga0316604_10000049_pt1 | contig 211546 bp, 210 predicted proteins | sample OWC_soil_day20_C_FD_207650 | JGI IMG/M metagenome (GOLD analysis project Ga0316604, IMG submission 207650) | Wetland soil microbial communities from Old Woman Creek delta, Ohio, United States - OWC_soil_day20_CT | ecosystem: Environmental > Terrestrial > Soil > Wetlands | place: USA: Ohio... | reverse complement strand
CTAAAGCTGTGGCTGCTTATAATGCAGGGCCGCAAGCTGTAAAGAACTATAATGGTGTGCCACCTTACAGTGAAACACGTAACTATGTAGCCAAAGTGTTAGATCTGGCTAAGTAGAGGAGTCTTTAATAAATTATGGCTGAAAAACCTAAAACTACTGCTGACAAATCAAAACAATCACCCGCAGTGGATGCCAAGGTAACCACAGAACCTGAGGCACCTAAATCAAAATTCAGTACGATTTTCAAAGTGCTGTCCATCTTTTTGGCTTTATGTATTTTGATAGCGATAGGTTTTGCTGCCGGTGTTTATTTAAAACTCATTGATGTGGAAAAAATAGCCCGGGATGCAAATCTGGCGCAATACCCGGTCGTTGCTCGGTTTTTGCCAAAGACAAACTTTGAACCGGTAGAACTGGAAGAAGAGACTACACCAGCACAACCGGTAAAACCAACAGATCCCAAGCAAACCCAGCCGCCAACAACCTCGCTTTTGCCGAATTCTCAGTTGGCAGGTCCTAATGTTATTACCAAAGAAGAGCTGGAACAACAGGCGAAAATTAAACAAAAAGAAGAAGCTAAACGCATTTCCAAATTGGCCAGGCTGTATGGAGGCATGAAACCAGACGCGGCGGTAGCGATTATGAAAGATTTGGATGATCCCACTGTTATCGCTATCTTTGGAAAAATGGAAGAAGAACAGGTTTCCAAATTATTGGCTTTATTTGATTCAACGCGTGCTGCCCGCATAACCCAGGATATGCTTAGAGGAGGTCAGCCACAAGTGCAGGTTCCTCAGATTCCACAACTTCCTCAGACTTCCCGGTTATAGCGTGATATAGCAAAATAAACCAACTCATTGAAAGGAGGTGAAATGATGAATATAGCACTTAATTTATTACCAACCAACTCGACAACCGCACAGGTGTCATCAGCCAAAAACGCTAGCAGTGTTGGCAAAAAGACCAGTTTTAGCGATACCCTGAACAAAGCTGTTGCCAAAGCTGATGAAGCAACTTTTAGTGAGCAGGAGCAAAGTTCTGTTGAAGATGCAGCAAATTTGCCGGTAAATAATCAGCCAGGCAAAAAAGGAACTGCTCCCAATCAAAATCAAGCTTCAACCGACCAGGAGCCTTTAACTGACGCGGCAGCGGTGCCTGAAGAAAGTGCTCAGGATGCATTAACAAGTATTACGACTGCTTTGGCGGTTAATCAAATTCCGCTTACTGCACCTAGTGCGGCTGTTCAAAATGAACAACTGACTGCGGCAGCAGAGCAAACTGTTACTGCAATAACTGCTGTACCTAATGTGTCGGCGTTAGCTTCTAGTGTACTAGCCACAACAATTTCCTTAGAGGAAAACGGGACTGGCAGCAATAGCAAAAGTAATCAGAATCCAACTACATTAACAAATCTGGTACAGGCAGGGCAAGCCGCTCCTGAAATGCTGGACAAACTGGCTGGTAGTATTACCGAAGTGGTAACAGGCAGTAATACCGAGCAAGTAAGCCCGACGCAAATGGCTGCCAATAGTCAAAGTCAGGCCCAAAATGCTGAGGCTTTAAATCAAAATACAACCTTTTTGTCGCAATTAACAGCAAGTATGCAGGAGCAAACCGCAAATACAGCTGTAGCTCAAAACAGTAATGGCACAAATGTAATGCAAGCGGTTGCCGGTCAAAACCAAGCGTTAAACGCAGAAACTGCAAATTCTAAGCCTGTAGTGCAGGAACAGCAACTTACTTTGCAAAATGCCATACCGGCAGTTGAACCAAATCAGCAGCAAGAGTCTTTAAATGCCAATCTTAACAACGAAGGCCAAGAAGAAGGCACAGCCGATGCCACTACATTAAAAGCTGCTCAAGACATACCTAACAAGGGGGTTGAGCTAACAAACTCTTCGATGTTTGCCCAGAATTTAGAGGCTACGCTGGTAGCGTCTAATGGGGTAACTTCGTCGGCGAAAACTGCTGAAGCCCCAACACAAGCAACTACTGATGCCTATCACGTTGTTGACCAAATTGTTGAGCAGACAAAAATTATAACCAAGCAGCAGAATACCGAGATGATTATGAAACTTAAACCTGAACATCTTGGGGAACTTACGCTCAAAGTTGTTGTCGAAAATGGTGCGGTTAATGCTAGTTTCCATTCCAATAATCCCGAAGTGCGCAGTTTGATTGAGGCATCTTTGCCACAACTCAAGCAAGAATTGGCTAGCACAGGGTTAAAGGTGGACAATGTCAGCGTATATGCCGGACTAGGTCAGTTCCAACCTAATCAAGAGCAAGACAGAAGTTCTCAGCAGCAATTAGCGAAGTTTACCAACAAAAAATCTGCTGATGATTTCATTGAAGCTGTGGAAGGTGAACTCGCAGGCGCAACTCTTTCGGGAAATGGCTCGCAATCAGGTGTAGATTACCGTATTTAGAATAAGGAGGTGTAAACATGGCTAATTCCGTTACTAGTACCACGCAAACTTCGTCTACCACCGACAGCACAGCTACAACCAGAACTGCAACCAGCGAACTGGGTAAAGACGAGTTTTTAAAATTGCTGATTACCCAATTGCAGTACCAAGATCCGATGGATCCTATGGAAGATAAGGATTTTATTGCCCAAATGGCTCAGTTTACAAGTTTGGAACAAATGCAGAATATGAACTCTTCGATGCAAATGACGCAAGCAAGCAGTCTGATTGGTATGAAAGTTACCTGGACGGACAGCGCTTCCGCCAAAGAAGTGTCCGGAGTTGTTGAAAGCGTACGGTTGGTTAACAATGAGCCTAAACTGGTTATTGGCAATAATTCTATTAATCTGAGTGAAGTAACTGCAGTAGAACTTCCCACGGTGGTAACCACCAATGGCTGATAATCGTATTTATAATACGTACCAACCGATAGGGCCGATTCTATCACCGACACAATCAACTACTGCAACCAAAACAGATTCTGGCGCTAAAACAGCCAACGGATCGAGTTTTACTCAACTGTTGCAACAGGAGATTTCCGGTGTTAAATTTTCCCAACATGCCTTGCAACGCTTAAATAGCCGAAAAATTCAGCTTGACAGTACTCAACTGGATAAGCTGGGGCAGGCGGTCGAAAAAGCTGCAGAAAAAGGAGCAAAAGAGTCGCTTATCTTGATGAACGACAGCTTAGCCTTTGTTGTCAGTGTAAAAAATAAGACCGTTATAACCGCTATGGATGGTGCTGCGATTAAAGATAGTGTATTCACCAATATTGACAGTGCTGTGATTATTTAGGGCTGGACCTCTTAAGGAAGCCCTCAGGGCTGCTGAATGACAGAAGCAGTCAAAAATTAGAGAAATATAGAAAAAGATAAGCAGGAGGTCGCTTTTACTATGATGCGTTCACTATTTGCCGGTGTATCCGGTCTGAGAAATCACCAGACCCGGATGGATGTTATTGGCAATAACATTGCCAATGTTAATACCACCGGTTTTAAAGCAAGCCGCGTAAACTTTCAAGATATTTTGAGCCAAACGGTGCAAGGGGCGTCAGCTGCCCAGGGTAACCGCGGCGGTACTAACCCCAAACAAATTGGTCTTGGTATGGGTGTAGCCAGTATTGACACCATTTTTACTGATGGAAGCTATCAAACAACCGGTAAACAGACTGACCTGTCGGTTACCGGACAAGGCTTCTTTATTGTTGCTGACGGGGCTACCCAATATTATACACGTGCCGGTAACTTTGACTTTGATGCCGAAGGCAATTACTTAGTGCCTGGTACCGGCTTAAAAGTTCAGGGGTGGATGGCTGATGCCAACGGAGCAATTTCCACAACTGGGGATATTGGTAGTATCCAGGTACCTGTTGGAGCAACTATGCCAGCAAATGCCACAACAACTATTGATTTTGTCAATAATTTAGCGGGAGATGCTGCAGTGGGCGCTAGTGCAAAGGTCTCATTCACAGCCTATGACAGCTTAGGTAACGCGCATAAAGTCAACACAAACTTTATAAAAGTTGCTGATAATACCTGGGTATTTAATTCTGAGGTACCTGATGCCCTGGCTGCCCCGGCAATTACTAATACAACTGGACAAGTAACCTTTACCAGTGATGGAAAGTTTTCTAGTGTTGGAGGACTTACTCCTACAACCACAACAGATTTTGATGTTAATATTACACAGTTGGACTCAGACTCTAACTCCCAACATTCTGTTAATTCAGTGGTTTGGGATGCCGATTTAGTGCCGCATGTTATTACAACGACGTTTACCTGCACATCCACTAATAATTGGAGTTATAAGGTTACTGAAGAGGGGACAACCAACTCTACCACAGGTACTGTAACGTGGGATGGCACAGATTATATTGCAACTCCTGCAAGTCCGGCGATTGACTTTGGATCTTCTACTGGTATCCCATTAAATATAACAGGACTAGCTGGAACTGCCCCGGCAGCAAAAGCTTTTACAGCACCATCCACAACTAACCCCGCGCTTCCAGCACCTTCTGCAACAATGGGTGATCTTAGCTTTACACCAACCGGTGGGGCGAATCCAATGACGATTAAATACGATTTGTCGACACTTACTCAATATGGCAACAACGGCACATCTACCATATTTTATTCTGGAAATGACGGATATGCGGCTGGCACATTAGATCTTGCCAAGCTGACAATTGACCAGAGCGGGGTTCTTATTGGTGGATTTACCAATGGTAAGTCGAAGAACCTGGCGCAACTGTCTTTAGCCGTATTTAATAATCCAGGTGGCTTAAACAAAGCTGGTTCAAATCTGTTTTCAACGACAACCAACTCCGGTGATCCCCAGATTGGTACTGCCGGTTCTGGTGGCCGAGGAACCTTCTCGGCAGGTACATTAGAAATGTCGAATGTTGATTTGGCGCAGCAATTCAGTGATATGATTATTACCCAGCGGGGTTTCCAGGCTAACTCCAAGATTATTACCACAACTGATGAAATGTTGGATTTGTTAGCTAATCTGAAACGCTAATTGTTTGAATGGGTAGCGGGGGGGCTCCTCCCTTCCGCTACCTATTTTTAAAAATGAGACTAAACCGTAAAAGGGGGTTTTTAGTATGATAAAAGTTACCAAACTTAAATCACAAGACCGCGATTTTGTAATTAATGCCGAATTGATTGAGACCATAGAAGAGACACCTGACACTGTAATTACGCTAACCAGTGGCAAGAAAATTATTGTAGAAGAGTCTATGGATGAGATTGTGCGTATGGTAATGGATTATCGGCGGGCATTATTCAGAAACATGCGGTAAGCATGAAATGCCTTGCGATTATCTCATAGAATAAGCAGTTAGACTACATTACATTAAGGAGGTGCGCCAGTGGCTGAAGAAGAAAAACCCAAAAAGATGTCGATGATGGTCATAATAGTTTTAATTGTGGCGGGCTTAATTCTGGCTGGTGGTATTTCGTATTTAATCGCAACCAGGGTTGTATCTGATCAAACAGTTGTTGAGAAGAAGTCTTCGCAACACGAACCAGGGCAGTTTATTAAGTTAGGTGATGCCAAAGATGGATTAATTATTAATATTGGTGGTGTAAACAGCGGCCGTTACCTAAAAATTGGCGTTATTGTTGAGTTAAAACCAAGTAAAAATGCAGCATCTAAGGAAGGGAAAACGCTATCGCCCGAAGAAATAAAAATACTAGACACTGCTATTTATGTTTTGCGTTCACAAAAGGTTGAAGACTTTGACCCATCAAAGCAGGAGCAATTGAAAGAACTGCTGAAAAACGAAATTAACTCTACACTTGGTGACGACAGAGTATATGACATCTATATTACCAACTTTGTTTTACAGTAGCTTTGTGAGTAGTCTTCAAGTATAATGAAAATAGCAGATGGTTTATAAGGTTTTATTATTACTTTGCTGGTGAAAGGAGGGGGAGGATTGGCAGGACCCGATGTTTTATCACAATCTGAAATTGACGAACTATTGTCAGCTTTATCTACCGGCGTTGTAACCGCTGAAGAGATAAAAACCGAGGAAAAGCAGCGTAAAATCAAAGTATATGATTTTAAACGCCCTGATAAGTTTTCTAAGGATCAAATTCGCACTATTTATATGATGCACGAGAACTTTGCGCGGTTGCTTAATACGTACCTGTCAGCGCATCTTCGGACACTCATTCATATTGATGTTGCCTCTGTTGACCAACTAACATATGAAGAGTTTATCCGGTCAATGCCAAACCCCAGTGTAATTAGTATTTTTCAGATGCGGCCACTCAAAGGCAATGCAATATTAGAGATAAATCCTAATATTGTTCTCGCAATTATTGATCGCTTATTTGGCGGGCCGGGTTTGCCACCGGCAAAACCACGCTCGTTGACCGATATAGAGGAAGCGATTATCCGGAAAGTAATTAATAAAGCCATGGATAGTTTGCAGGAAGCCTGGAAACAGGTTATGGCAATAGAGCCGCGCATGGAGGCACTAGAAACTAATCCGCAATTTACGCAGATTGTACCACCGAATGATATGGTGGTGCTCATTACCCTACAGGCGAAGATTGGTCAGGCAGAAGGGTTAATGAATATCTGTATTCCTTATTTGGTGCTTGAACCAATAATGTCGAAGCTGACAACCACATTCTGGGTAGCTTCGGCAACTGCCAAACAGGATTCGCCGGAAACCCTGAATATATTAAAACGGAAACTTGAAAGAACTTTTATTCCGGTTGTTGTTGAACTTGGGCGGGCGACTGTTACTGTCCATGAACTTTTGGATCTGGGAGTTGGCGATGTGTTGCAACTCGAAACCAAAGCTGAAAATGATTTGAGTATAATTATTGGGAACAGAGAGAAATTCAAGTGTAAACCGGGGCTTATTTCGAATAAAAATGCAGTTCAAATAACCCAAGTAATTACCCAAGGAGATGATAATAATGAGTGATGGATTCCTGTCCCAGGAAGAAATAGACGCTTTGCTAAGAGGCGAACCGGTTGCAGCCTCGCCATCTCCGGCTGGGCAAGATTTATCCGATATTGAAAAAGATGCTTTAGGTGAAATTGGCAATATTTCTATGGGTACTGCAGCCACTACGCTGTCGGTACTGTTAGGAAGGCGAGTGTCAATCACTACCCCTAAGGTTTCGATTTCCACCTTAAATGAGATTAAACGTCAGTATCCATTGCCATATTTGGTTATTGAGGTGGGATATACAACAGGCTTGCTTGGTACCAATATTCTGGCGGTACGTGAACAAGATGCCTTGATTATTGCTGATTTGATGATGGGCGGAGACGGAACAAATCCTCCGTCAGAGCTTAATGAACTCTATATGAGTGCTGTTAGTGAATCTATGAATCAAATGATGGGTTCAACAGCAACTTCTATATCTACTATGTTTAAGAAAAAAGTAGATATTGCTCCGCCGAAAGTTAATTTGCTCGATTTTGCTGTTGATCCTGAAATTGACAGCATTGTATCCGGGGATGATCCGTTAGTACGTGTGTCTTTCCGGATGGAAGTAGAAGATCTGATTGATAGTGAACTTATGCAGATATTACCTCTTAATGTTGCAAGAGAAATGGTTGAAAATCTCTTGAATGCTGTGCAAAAGCCGGCAGCGGCTGAAGCAGCACCACAAGCGGCACCGCCTAAACCCGCGGCTGCGGCAGCACCGCAAGCGGCACCTGTATATGCAGAAGCCATGCCGCAACCCAGAGCACAAACAGCACAAAATGTTGCTGTTCAGCCTGTGCAATTTGCTCCCTTAAAACCAGCTGGCATGCCTGGTGTTGACACTAATATTGGCCTTATTATGGATGTTCCGCTGCAGATTACAGTTGAACTTGGGCGAACCCGCAAATTAATTCGTGATATACTTGAATTAACACCTGGTTCTGTAGTCGAATTGGACAAACTTGCCGGCGAACCGGTAGATATTTTGGTTAATGGTAAATTAATCGCCAAGGGTGAAGTTGTTGTAATTGATGAGAATTTTGGTGTGCGGATTACCGACATAATTACTCCATTAGAGCGTGCTAGCCAACTTCAGTAGTAATTCCAAATTTTATTTGAGATAGGGGAGATAAATTTAATGGCCATTAGAGTTTTGATTGTGGATGATGCCGCTTTTATGCGAATGATGATTAAAGATATTTTATCCAAAAATGGGTATGAAATTGTTGGAGAAGCAGAAAATGGTCTCAAAGCGGTGGAAAAATGGCAGGAACTTAAGCCGGATCTGACCACCATGGATATTACCATGCCTGAAATGGATGGTATTACCGCAGTAAAAGAAATTAAGCAAATGGATCCTGGTGCCAAAATTATAATGTGCAGTGCAATGGGACAGCAAGCTATGGTTATTGAAGCAATTCAATCAGGTGCCCGCGACTTTATTGTTAAGCCGTTCCAGCCTGATCGTGTTCTCGAAGCTGTTCGCAAAGCAGTGGGCTAAAGTAAGGTGAGTTAACTAGATGTTTAATAATTTGCGCGTTGGCAGTAGTGTTTTAATTATGCTTGGCTTTTTATCCTTGGTTGCAGGGCAGGTATTAGCTGCTGCGGAAACGGGCGAATATTTAAAGTATCAGGAACCTCAGCCAGCAACTTCCTCGTGGCTTGCAACTAGCGGGTATATTGTATCATTACTATTAACTTTTTTGTTGGTGCTTGGTCTGGCATATCTTACTTCGCGGTTTGTAGGCAAAAAAATGACTGGCGGTGCCGGTCTTGGAAACGGCAAGGTATATGCCACCTTGTCGCTGGGACCTAACCGCGCTGTATATGTAATAGAGATTGCAGGCAAATTTATGGTGCTGGGAGTTACTGAGCAGAATATTACGATGCTCACAGAAATTAGCTCTTTATCTGATATTGAACAGCTTAAAGCTACGCAAAATTTCGGAATGCCTCCTGAACAATTTAGCAGTGTTTTTCATAAACAGCTTGGTCTGCTTAGGCAAATGCAGAGAAAATTTCCTTATAGCATCAGTTCAGACACTCCCGAATTTCCCGAGAAGGAGCATGAGACCGATAGTAGGAAGAGGTAATAGAGTGTCACAGTGGATTAACTACGCAAATACATGGAAATATCATGTTCTAATTTCGACGATAATTATTGTTTTGGCTTTTCCTGTTATTGCCGGAGCAGCTCCATTAATTCCAATTCCCAATATTAATGTTGGGGTGGGACAAGCAAATACTCCTCAGGATGTTGCGCTTAGCCTGCAAGTTCTGTTAATGTTAACGGTGCTTTCATTGGCACCGTCTATTTTGGTTATGATGACTTCTTTCACTCGTATTGTGATAGTGTTATCGTTTCTGCGCAGTGCTTTAGCAACACAAAATATGCCACCTAACCAGATTATTGTCGGGCTTTCTCTGTTTTTGACTTTTTATACTATGTCTCCTTATTTTGCGCAAATCAATCAAAATGCTTTGCAGCCCATGCTGGCCGGAACAATGGATCAGCAGACCGCAATGACCGAGGCAATTAAACCCATGCGCGAATTTATGTTTAAACAAACTCGCGAGAACGATTTGGCGCTATTTGTAAATATGTCTGAGATGCCCCGGCCTAATGGACCGGAAGATGTTCCGACCTCAGTACTGATTCCTTCGTTTATTATCAGTGAACTGAAAACTGCGTTTCAGATTGGATTTTTAATTTATATTCCTTTTATTGTTATTGATATGGTGGTTGCCAGTACCCTTATGGCTATGGGGATGATGATGCTGCCACCATCGATGATATCGTTACCATTTAAAGTTCTACTGTTTATACTGGTTGATGGCTGGCACTTAATTGTTCGGTCATTAGTCAGCAGCTTTATGTAAGGAGGGCGCTTATGTCTAATGATTTTGCTATTCAGATAGGTCGTGATGCCTTGGCAATGGTCATGATGGTGTCGGCCCCTATGCTTATTTTGGGTTTGATTGTGGGTGTTGCAGTTAGCATATTTCAGGCGACAACACAAATACAGGAACAGTCACTCGCGTTTATTCCCAAAATTATAGCGGTTTTTGTTGCTGTTCTTGTTTTTGGTCCTTGGATGTTGAGTATTATGATTGGCTACACCAGAGATATATATATGAGTCTGCCTAATATGGTGCGGTAACGGGAAGCTGGGGTAGTTTCCTAATTAGATAGGTGGTAAGAAAAGTGGATCTTTACATGTTGCTGCAAAACCAGCTAGGTTTACTCCTGTTAATCTTTGCAAGAATAAGCGGTATTTTTTCATCAGCCCCGATTTTTGGTGCTCGTAATGTTCCAGTGATCGCTAAAGCGGGGTTGTCTTTATTAATGTCTTATATTTTGTTGCCGCTTTTAATGCAAACCAATCTTGCCATCCCAGATGCTTTGTTGGCCTATGTATTAGTGGCAATTATGGAATTTTTAGTCGGCTTAATTATGGGGTATGCTTGTTCTTTTATCTTTTATGGAATCCAAATGGCAGGTGTTCTTTTAGATACACAAATTGGTTTTGGTATTGTTAATGTATTGGATCCACAGTTTGGTCAGCAGGTACCGCTTGTTGGTAATTTTAAATATATTTTGGCAATAATAGTCTTTTTAGCTAGCAACAGTCATCATCTTTTTTTATCGGCTATTGTGTATAGTTTTAAAAGTATTCCTGTGACTCGGGGGATTTTTTCTCCGGAGCTTGCCAGCAATATTATCGTGGACATGGTTACTTCAATCTTCGTCATTGCAATTAAGATTAGTTTGCCGGTGCTGGTAGCAATACTGCTTACAGATGTTGCTTTAGGTATTTTGGCTCGAACTATGCCGCAAATGAATATATTCATGGTTGGTATGCCTGGCAAGATCCTTGTCGGCATATTTATACTATCTTTGGCTTTGCCGTTTTATATTGCGTTTTTAGAGGTGATTTTTGGTGAGGTTTTTCATAACATGTACCGCCTCTTGGAAAGCTTTGCTCCCAATTAGAGAAAGTCGGTATAAGCTAAAGAATTTTGATTTACAATTGTTTAATGGTGAAAAGACAGAAGAAGCTACCCCTAAACGCAAAGAAGAAGCTAAGAAAAAGGGGCAGGTGGCCAAAAGCTCGGAGATTAGTTCTGCGTTTGTTATTTTGGCTGGTTTTTACACCCTTAAATTGTTAGGCGTCAGTGTTTATACTGAACTGGCAAGTTATATGACAGCCTGCTTGTCTTCGTTAGCTACAGGCGACTTAACAATTCATGCTGTACAGTTGTTGTTTTTCTCTGTAGGAATAGTGATAGTAAAAACAATTTTACCGCTTCTCTTAACTATCATGCTGATTTCAGTGCTTATTAATTTTATGCAGGTGGGCGTAATTTTTTCACCAAATGTTTTAATGCCTGATTTTGGTAAGATTAATCCTTTGTCTGGCTTCCAACGGTTATTTTCAAAAAGATCACTTGTTGAACTTGCCAAGGCTCTTTTTAAAGTAGGGATCATTGGCTATTTTGTTTACCGTTTCGCTGTCGTACAAACAAATGATATTCCAAAATTAATAAGTATGGACTTGCTAGATTCACTTAAGTTAACCGGGTCGTTGGTTCTCGATTTGGCTTTTCAAATTATTACAGTTATGATGATTTTGGCAATCTTTGACTATATGTACCAATGGTGGGATCATAATCAAAATCTAAAAATGTCCAAGCAAGAAATCAAAGAAGAAATGAAGCAAACTGAAGGTAATCCACAAGTTAAAAGTAAAATTAGAGAAAAACAGCGGGCGATGGCTATGCGACGGATGATGCAGGAAATTCCGAAAGCCGATGTGGTCGTTACCAATCCTACGCATTTGGCAATTGCCCTTAAATATGAGCAATCAATGGCAGCTCCGGTAGTTTTGGCAAAAGGTCAGGATTTTTTGGCTGAGCGTATCAAACAAGTGGCACGGGAAAACAAAGTAATCATCGTGGAGAATAAGCCGTTAGCCCGTGCATTATATCCTGTAGTAGATATCGGTGACATTATACCGGCAGAATTATACCAGGCGGTTGCTGAGGTTCTAGCTTATGTATATCGCTTAAAGAAACGATTGTCCTAACAGAAGGAGAAAATAATAGATGGCTACAACTCGACAATCCGCAATATTTTCCGGTCTAGAAAAATATAGTGATGTTATGATAGCTTTGGCCATCATTACTATTGTTGTAATGATGATTATTCCATTGCCGACAATATTGCTAGATCTTTTGTTGACATTAAATATTACTTTGGCACTGATTATTGTAATGGTGGCAATCTATAACATTGAGCCACTGGATTTTTCGGTATTTCCATCATTACTGTTAATAACTACTTTATTCCGATTAGCGCTTAATGTTTCATCTACACGACTAATTTTGCTTGATGGTCATGCTGGCGAAGTAATAGCCGCTTTCGGTAACTTTGTTGTCGGCGGTAATGCGGTAGTTGGTTTCATTGTTTTCGTTATCTTAATCATCATTCAGTTTATTGTAATCACTAAAGGTGCTGAGCGGGTTGCTGAAGTTGCCGCCCGTTTTACGTTGGATGCTATGCCAGGTAAACAAATGAGTATTGATGCCGACCTTAATGCCGGCCTTATTACCGATAAAGAGGCACGTGACCGTCGCAGAAACATTCAGCGTGAGGCTGATTTTTATGGTGCGATGGATGGTGCCAGTAAATTCGTTAAAGGCGATGCGATTGCTGCTATTATAATTATTGTAATTAACATTGTCGGTGGTTTTGTTATTGGCATGCTGCAGCGTAATCTTGATGTTTTACAAGCGCTTCAGACGTATACCTTGTTGACAGTGGGCGAGGGACTGGTAAATCAGATACCGGCATTATTAATATCTACAGCTACCGGTATAGTGGTAACTAGAGCGGCGTCTGATTCAAATTTGGGCTCAGATTTAACGCGGCAGATTATTAATAATCCGCGCATATTTTTTATTGCCTGTGGTGTGTTGTTTCTGTTAGGAATGATTCCTGGTTTGCCTGGAGTCCCGTTTTTTGTTCTAAGCGCTATAACTGGTGGCATTGGTTATGCTCTAATCAGAACTCAGCAATCTGAAGTTCAGATGGAAATGTCACAGCAAGAGGAACAAGAGAAAGAGGAAGTACGAAAACCGGAAAATATTGTATCTTTGTTGCAGGTTGATCCAATGGAGCTAGAGATTGGTTATAGTCTCATACCGCTTGTTGATGTGAGTCAAGGTGGTGACTTATTGGATCGGGTGGTTATGATTCGTCGCCAGTGTGCACTGGAACTGGGGCTTATTGTTCCAACAATAAGGATACGTGATAATATTCAGCTTAAGCCTAATATTTATGTAATTAAATTAAAGGGCATAGAAATTGCCAGAGGTGAGTTAATGCTAGATCACTTCTTAGCAATGGATTCGGGTGCCGCTTTTGAAACCGTTCCTGGAATTGAGACGGTAGAACCTGCTTTTGGGCTGCCGGCGTTATGGATTCAGGAAACCTATCGTGAACAGGCAGAGCTTGCCGGCTATACAGTCGTTGATCCGGTGTCTGTTTTGGCTACCCATCTTACCGAAATTATCAAGGGTCATGCGGCGGAAATTTTGGGTCGTCAAGAAGTACAAACTTTGGTGGATTCTGTTAAACAAAATAATGCAGCAGTAGTAGAGGAGTTAACACCAAATCTTTTGTCTATCGGCGAAATACAAAAAGTATTGGGAAATTTGCTGCGTGAGAAGATATCTATAAGAGATTTAGTAACGATTTTTGAGACACTGGCAGATTATGCCCAATTAACTAAAGACACGGAAATCTTGACGGAATATGTTCGCCATGCACTGGCGCGGCAAATATCCCGTCAGTATATAAATAACAATATTTTAACTTGTATAACAGTTGATCCGCAGCTGGAAAACACGATTGTTAATGCGGTACAACGTACTGAACATGGTTCGTATGTGGCTTTAGATCCTAAAGTGGTACAGACGGTTATTAATAACCTTACTAACGAACTTCCTAAGTTAACCAATATGGGGTATCAACCGGTTGTGCTCACCAATCCGGGCGCCAGATTATATTTCCGCAAACTTACTGAACGTGTAGCGCCTAATTTAACGGTTTTATCATATGCTGAACTTGACCCCAAGGCAGAAGTTCAGGCATTAGGGATGGTGAAATTGTAAGTTGAAAGTCAAATTATTTACAGCACAAAATATGGCAACCGCGATGGCGAATGTTAAGCAGGAATTAGGGCGCGAAGCCGTGATTTTGCATACTCGCCGGTTTAAAAAAGGCGGAATCTTTGGCTTGTGGGGCAAGGAAATGGTTGAAGTCATGGCAGCAGTTGATACAGCTGCTGCGACTGTTGCCGAAAAAAGGCCGCCAACAATTATTGCTAACACCGAGGATTCCAGAATATCGGCGATGCAACTTGAAATGTCCAGCATGCGGAAAATGATAGAACAAATGCTATGCCAAGCTGCAGATAATAGTAAGGAATCATCGCCGCTCATGGAGCTACTACTTAAGAATGATATTGAGCCAACAATAGCAGCTAATCTTATCAAAGGATTGCCTGATGGCCAAAGCGATTCACGCAAGTTTTTAATTGATCGAATTGTTAATTGTTTACAGAGAGTGGAAGGGATTACTGTTTCGCCTTCCAGTTGTAAGAAAATAGCACTAGTTGGACCGACTGGTGTTGGGAAAACAACGACAATCGCAAAACTAGCGGCTAATTTTGCTTTGAAAGAAGGCTATAAGGTTGCGTTAATTACTGCTGATACTTATCGTATTGCAGCTGTTGAACAACTTAAAATTTATGGCGATATCATTGGGGTGCCGATAGATATTGTATATTCACCTGATGAACTTAAGTCGGCACTTGATCGCCATGAGGATAAACATTTAGTGTTAATTGACACCGCTGGCCGCAGTCCCAGCAATCATTCACAGATAGCGGAACTGCAGGCTTTGTTGTCAGTGGATTCAACTATTGAAACTCATCTTGTTTTAAGTACTACGACGAAATATCGTGATGCGTTAGAAATCGTCAACAATTTTTCTGTTTGTTTTCCTCAGAAAATTTTGTTTACCAAAGTGGATGAGGCAAGTAATTTAGGAACCATATTAAATTTGGTATATCACTTTCCCACATCCTTATCCTATATGACTACAGGACAAAGTGTGCCAGATGATATTGAATTAATCAACTCTGCTAAACTGGCGACTATGATTTTGAGGGACTAATATGAGTGATCAAGCTGAAAAATTGCGTCAAATGACACTGCGTTCTTCAATCGTAAAAAGTCCGGTTATTAAAAAAAGTGCTAAAAGCCGGGTAATTACAGTTACTAGTGGTAAGGGCGGTGTCGGGAAAACCAATTTTACAGTAAACATGGCACTTGCTCTGGCCGCATTTGATAAAAAAGTATTGATAATTGATGCTGATTTAGGAATGGCTAATGTTGAAGTGGTTTTTGGCTGCTCAGCTCCTTACAATATTTTGAATTTGTTGGAAGATGGTTTAAAAATTACTGATATTATTACCGATGGGCCGCGAGGCATTAAATTTTTGGCTGGCGGTTCGGGAATTTATCATCTGGCTAATTTAAGTGCTGCCCATTTGAATCATATAGTGTCTCAAATAACTTTATTTGATAATTGGGCTGACTTTATATTAATTGATACCGGAGCCGGTATTAGCCGTAATGTGTTGAATTTTGTAATGGCAGCAGATCAGGTGATTCTTATTACGACACCGGAACCTACGGCAATTACAGATGCTTACGCTATGGTGAAAGCCTATGCCGGGCAAAATGGAAGTGCGCCACTTAAATTAGTTGTTAACCGTGTTTTTGATCGTGATGAAGGGGAAATGGTTGTTGATAAATTAATGCGGGTTTCTCAGCGATTTCTCAATATACCTATTGAAAATCTCGGATATGTGTATGAAGATCGCTGTATGGTCAAGGCTGTTAAGCAACAAATACCGCTTTTGTTAGCATTTCCAGAAGCCATATCGTCAAAGTGTATTGAAAATATTGCAAAACAAATCGCTTTCGGTAAAAATATGCAACAACAACCCCTTGGGATAAAAGGATTTTTCTATAAGTTTTTAGAATATATGTATTAGTCCTCAAAAAAAGGAGGGGTATATATCAGTAATACACCAGGAGAAGTTTTTAAAATCAATCAACGCATTGAAGTAATTGTGCCTGGACGCGATGGCCTTGCCGAACAATATCGGAGTCGAATTGAAGATATGACCCCTGATAATATAGTGATAGCTATGCCGATGAGTAAGGGGCAGCCTGTTATGTTACAACGCGGGGATATATTCTTTGGCAGAACGGTCAATAATCACGTAGCTTATGAGTTTACCAGTTCGCTCTTAAACAGACAGATTAACCCTTTGCCTGTATGGCAAATTGCAATGCCATCTAATATAAAAAAAATTCAACAAAGGGCATTTGTGAGGATTGATTTAGCAATACCAGTTCAACTACAAGCTATTCTTGAAGATGGAACTATTGATGAGACTGTAATAAACGTCGTGACTAAGGATATCAGCGCTGGTGGTGTGCAAATTGTCGCTAGTCACCTATGGGAGATTGGCAATAAATTAATGGCGAGAGTTCATTATCCGCAAATTGGTCCACTAACTTTTCAATGTGATGTGGTCCGGGTATACCAACCGCAGTCTGATCTTAGTGTATTTTGGGTAGGAATCAGATTTTTGGAGATAGCGGAAAGAGACCGTCGCAATATTATTAAACTGATTTTTCAAAAACAGCTGGAACAGAGACGCAAAGGGCTAGAATAGTAAAGGATATTGGTGGTGATTTTGTGATAAAGGTGCTAGTGGTTGACGACTCTGTATTTATGCGTAAGCTTTTAAGTGACTTATTTGCTGGTGAAGCTGATTTTTCGGTTGTTGATACAGCACGGAATGGTAAAGATGCCATTGATAAAGTTAAACGCCTAAAACCGGATGTAATTACCCTTGATGTTGAAATGCCTGTTGTGGATGGATTAAAGGCTTTAGAATTAATTATGGCGGAGTGTCCTACACCTGTAGTTATGATAAGCAGTTTGACGCAGGCTGGTGCTGTTACGACCTTGAAAGCACTTGAATTAGGTGCTGTCGATTTTGTTGCTAAAACAGCCGGGCCCATATCTAATATTTCGGAAATAAAAACGCAAATTCTTGCCAAATGCCGGGCTGCGGCTCGTGCCAATGTTGCCCAGCTTGTGAAACCTCAGATTGTCAGTAAGGTTTTGCCGCAGCAGCAAATAGTATATTCACCTCTTAATAAATTGACAGAAGAGCGTATTGTTGCCATTGGGACATCGACAGGTGGACCGAGGGCTTTACAGGAAGTAATTACGAAAATTCCCGGTAATATTCCATGTGGAATTGTTATTGTTCAACATATGCCGCCAGCTTTTACTAAATCTCTGGCAGACCGGTTAAACTCATTATCTTCTGTGACGGTGAAAGAAGCGGAACATAACGATGTGGTTAAACCAGGGCTGGTATTAATCGCACCAGGCGATTATCATATGCTGCTAGAAAGAGAAGGTGGTAAGGTAGTAGTCAAACTTAACCAGAATCCTCCCCTCGGTGGGCATCGGCCAGCAGTAGACCCCATGATGGAGTCTGTTGGACGAATCTATGGCAGTAAGGCGGTAGGTGTAATTTTAACCGGTATGGGGCATGACGGCGCTAAAGGCATTCAAGCGATAAAACGTCAGAATGGTCAAACTATTGCGGAAGACCAATCTACATCTGTTGTGTTCGGAATGCCTAAGTCAGCTATTGAATTAGGAGTAGTGGATAAGGTAGTGCCTATTACCGGTGTAGCCGCTGAGATATTAAAAGCGTTAGCTAAATAATAAAATGTACTATGGGGGTGTAGAAGTATGGATATAAATCAGTATATGGGGATGTTTTTAGAAGAATCACGCGAGCACCTTCAAACGCTGAACAGCTGCTTGCTTGATCTTGAAAATGATCCGGGCAATTTGACTGTACTTGATGAAATTTTTAGAAGTGCTCATACCATTAAAGGTATGTCTGCTACCATGGGATTTACTACGATTGCAGAACTTACACATGAAATGGAAAATGTTCTGGACATGCTTCGTAAAGGGACACTTGCGGCAAATGATGATATTACTGATATTTTGTTTAAGTGTGTTGATACACTAGAACAACTTGTTGAAAGTGTATCATCAAATTCTGATGCGACAATTGAAATCCAGCCGCTTATTTCCAGACTTATTGCTATTGCCAAAGGCGAACCGGTGTCTGGTACAGGTGAACCGAGCGTCCGCCAAGCCACAGGAACTAAAGAAGAGGCTGTTTTACATGAAGGCGTCAAGCTTGATGACACAGAGTACAATGTTGTTAAGTCGGCAAGAAAACAAGGCCTTGAATGTTACGAAGTGCATGTTAGCTTACGTGTTGGTTGCCTGTTAAAGTCTGCCAGATCTTATATGGTAATGAATGCATTAGAAGAACTTGGCGAGGTAATTAAGAGCGTACCGGCTGTTGAAGAACTAGAAAAAGAAAACTTTGACAACAGTTTTCAAGTTGTAGTTTTGACTACTGTCGATGCTGAAAAAATTGAAACTGCTGTTTTAAATGTTTCTGAAGTTGAAAAAGTAGAGGTTTTCCCGTCTGTACTTGCGGATGAATCAGCTGCGGCGCCAACTCCTCCTCAGGCAGAAACTCAAACCGATAAGCCAGTTGCGGTTAAGAAGGAAAGCAGTGCTGTTAGCAAACCTGAAAAACCGAATACGAATGAACATACTGAGAAAAAACTTAAAGGTGGTCAATCAGTCCGGGTTGATATTGATAAGCTTGATAGTTTGCTTAATCTTGTTGGCGAATTGGTTATTAATAAGACTCGTCTGGAACAAATTGGACTGACTCACAGACTTTCGGAATTAGTAGAAACTATTGAGCAAATGGACAGAGTAACAACCGATTTGCAGACTGTAGTTATGAAGGTTCGGATGGTTCCTGTTGGTCAGGTATTTAATCGTTTTCCACGCATGGTTAGAGATTTGTCACGCGAGTTAAATAAAGAAATCAATCTTATTATCCAAGGGGAAGAAACCGAACTTGATCGTACCGTAATTGACGAAATCGGAGATCCTCTAGTTCACCTGTTGCGGAATTCTATCGACCATGGTATTGAGCATCCGGCTGAACGCCAGGCTAAGGGTAAGAACCCGGTTGGCGAGGTTCGTTTAATTGCTCGTCATGAAGGCAATAATGTTATCATCATGGTGGAAGATGACGGTAAAGGCATTAATGCCGATGCTATAAAGCAAAAGGCCGTAGATAAGGGAATGATTACCCAGGCTGAGGCTGACAAGCTTGAACCGGCTGAAGCTGTTCGTCTTGTGTTTTTACCAGGTTTCTCTACTGCTGAAACCATTACCGATGTTTCGGGCCGTGGTGTAGGCATGGATGCGGTTAAAACAAAAATAGAATCATTGGGCGGTATGGTCGATGTTGAGACAAAAATCAATGGTGGCAGCAAATTTAAAATTCGGTTGCCGTTAACTTTGGCGATCATCCAGGCTTTGCTGGTAAATGTGAGCGAAGAAATTTATGCCATCCCATTGGGCACTATTGACAGTACTATTAACATTACTCCACAAGACATAAAAACAATTCAGAATCAAGAAGTCATTTTACTGCGCGGGCAAATCATCCCGATAGTTCGCCTGGCGAATGTACTTAATGTTCCAACTGCCAACACCCAAAATGATGAGGAATTGTTTGTAGTTATTGTTCATATGGGTGAAAATCGTGCCGGGATTATTGTTGACACGCTTATTGGGCAGCAAGAAATCGTAATTAAATCTATGGGTAAATTGTTAGCTGGCATCAAGGTTATTGCAGGAGCTACGATTTTAGGTAATGGACAAGTTGCCCTCATCTTGGATGTTGGAGCCCTAAAACAGTAAGAAAAGGAGGAATGAAGAGTGTCTGAAGCAACCTATTCTGGTAACGATATTCAGTTAGTGGTATTTAAATTAGGACGCGAAGAGTATGGCGTTAGTATTCTGCAAGTGCAGGAAATTAAAAGAATAACTGAGATTACCCGTGTTCCTCATTCTCCTGATTATATTAAAGGGGTAATGAATCTGCGCGGCAGCGTTTTACCTGTTATTGATCTGAAGAAAAGGCTTAGCTTACCGCCTGAGGAATATACTGAAGATACGCGAATCATTATTATAAAAGTGGAAGAAATAGTGGTTGGAATGATTGTTGATGCTGTATCTGAAGTAACGACAATTGATCAAAACAGCATTGAGCCGCCACAAGCTGTTGTCGGTGGGATTGCTGCTGATTACCTAAGCGGAGTCGGTAAATTAGAAAATAGACTTTTAATATTGCTTAATACAGATGCAATTATTGGTATGGGACAGGAAGTTAAAGCTAGTTAAACGCTAGGTGTAGAATCAAAGGGGTGGCAAACTTGTCTGAGGATATATTAAAACTATCACCACTGCAGTTAGACGCGTTGAGGGAAATAGGCAATGTTGGCGCTGGTAATGCGGCCACAGCACTATCCCAAATCATCAACAACAAAATTGATATGACGGTACCTGAAGTATCCATTCTTCCGTTGGGAGAAGTACCTGAGGTGGTAGGTGGTCCGGATGCGATGGTTGCAGGTGTTTATCTTAGAGTTTTTGGCCCGGCACCTGGGAGCATCTTGTTTTTGCTACCTCGCGAAAGTGCCTTTTACCTTGTTGATATGTTAATGGGACGTAACCAAGGTGAAACGCAACTCCTTAATTCTATGGATGAATCAGCATTGATGGAAATTGGCAACATTCTAGCTGGTGCTTATTTAAATGCGCTTTCTTATTTTACAAAACTGACATTATTACCCTCTATTCCGGCTTTAGCTATTGATATGGCTGGTGCCATATTGAGTGTTATTCTGATTCAGTTAGGTCAAATGGGTGATCATGCACTGGTGATTGAAACTGAATTTACAACCGATAATGATGGCGTTAAGGGGCACTTTTTCCTTATTCCCGATCCTGGTTCTCTCACTACAATCTTGGCAGCAATCGGGGTGAAGGAATAATGGCTGAGCTAATAAAAGTGGGAATGGCTGATTACAAGGTTGGGCGTAGCCCGGCTAGCTTAATTAGTTATGGGTTAGGATCTTGTGTAGGTATCGCATTGTTTGATGCGGTTACAAAAGTGGGTGGATTAGCCCATATTATGTTGCCTGACAGCACCCAAGCACGCTCGGCTGAGAATATAGCGAAATTTGCCGATACGGCTTTACCAGCCATGCTTAATGAGATAATAAAATTGGGTGCCACTAAGTCTCGGATTACTGCGAAAATTGCTGGTGGGGCGCAAATGTTCACCTTTACGAATGCAACTGATATTATGCGTGTAGGTGAACGTAATGCAGAGGCTGTTCGGGTAATGCTAAAGAAACTCGATATACGCTTATTAGCTGAAGATACCGGCGGCAACTATGGCCGTACTGTTGAACTAAAGCTAGATACTGGAAGTTTTCGCGTTAAGACCATTGATAAAGGTGAAAAAGAATTATAATTTGGGGGAAGTTCAATGGCATTGAAGCTGCGGATTAGTTTATATCTGGCTCTTATTACCAGCAGCTTGACATTGTTGGTAGGGATGCACAATAGTATTACGCTAACAGCTATGGTAAATCGGACGTTAGTATCATTAGTTTTTTTTGCAATTTTAGGTTTTGTGTGTGGGCAATATGCAGAACGTTTTTTAAAAGAGAAGTTGGAAGAAATAGAATCAAAAGATATGAATATAGAAAGTGCCAATAGCGATGATGAACCGGAACCAGAATTGCCGGTTGCAGAATTTGAACCTTTGAATACTAAGGATTTTGAGAACATAACACTAACGCAAAAGTAATGATGGAGGGGTAAGCGCCAATGGCAGATGATAATGCTGAACAAAAGGCTGCTAACACACTCAAGCTTTGGCGGGAGTATGGTAATAATAGAAGCCCGGAGATTCGGGAAAAACTTATTGAGAACTATCTGCCTTTAGTTAAACTGGTAGCAGGCCGTATCGCAGTTAGTCTTCCTCAGCATGTAGATAAAGATGATTTAATCAGTAATGGTTTTTTTGGTCTTTTAGAATCTATAGAACGGTTTGATGCTGACAGAGGTGTTAAATTTGAAACCTATGCAGTGGTAAGAATACGCGGAGCTATCCTTGACTCACTGCGAGCACAAGATTGGATTCCGGCCACTATTAGGCAAAAAGCAAGACAATACGAACAAACTGTTACTAAATTAGAGCACGCGTTGGGACGTTCAGTAAAAGACGAAGAAATTGCGATGGCAATGAATATTCCGCTTAATGAATTATATAAGCTTATTAATCAGTTAAATACAAGCACACTTATACCGCTTGAAGAATTTGCCAGAACTGAAACGGTTTCGCAACATACACCGAACCCTTCCCAACATATTGAAGAACAAGAAGTAAAAGATATGTTAGCTAAAAGTATTGATAAATTGCCAGAAAAAGAACGCCTGGTTGTTAGTCTTTACTATTATGAAAGTCTAACCCTAAAAGAGATAAGCTTGATATTAAAACTTTCAGAGGCGCGTATTTCGCAACTGCATACTAAAGCGATTTTTCGGATGCGCGGTGCTCTATCTAGATTAAAATCAAGTTTTATTTAGATAATTTAATTAAGTAAGTGCTAGTAATGGGGGAATTGTGCGTATGAACGACGAGACACGGTTGGCAGAGCAGGTAGAGGATAAGGTAGACTCACAGGACGGATATTTTGTTATTACCACAGATGAAAATGGAGCCTATTTGGCTGTATATCCCCCAAAAGGAGAGGGGCAGCCTGTTAAAGTGCCTCAGATAACAGAACAGTTGGCAGAATACCACGATATCGGCAAAGTTGAAAATACTTTGCTTATTCGTGTTGTTAAAGAAGCCTTGGGGACACCTGTTAAAGTGGCTGATAAATTACTTGAGGTTGATCCTGTTATTAACGTTTCAACTTCCCGTGATAAGATGGAAGCAACGTTGCAGATTGATATGCCTGAAGGTAGTCGGCCAATTACAATGGATGCTGTGATGGAGAAGATTAAAGCGGCAGGCATTGTCTATGGAATTGATCTTGCGGCAATTGAAACGGCTGTGACCAGACCTGGAAGCGAGGTAGTCTGTGCAAAAGGATTAATACCAGTCAATGGTGTTAATGCAGAAATTATTTATTCAGTTGATTTAGAAAACAAAGGACGGCCTGCCGAGTTAGATGATGGCAGAGTGGATTATAAAAATCTTAATATGTTTACTGTTGTTCAACAAGATGAATTATTAGCGGAAAAAATACCTGCAACAATGGGAACCCCAGGTGTTGATATTTTAGGTAATGAAGTTGCTGCTAAGCCTGGCAAAGATTTGATGTTGCCAACCGGGAAAAATGTTTATGCAGTTGAGGGACTGAAGATATTTGCAGCGCAAGCTGGGCAAATTGTTGTTTCTAATAAAAAGCTAAGTGTTATTCCAATTATTGAAGTTAAAGGCGATGTTGATTTATCAACCGGAAATATTGACTTTGTTGGCAGTGTATTGGTTAAAGGGTCAGTACAGACCGGTTTTACTGTTAAGGCCGAAGGTAATGTAGAAATTGCCGGTAATGTTAGTGGGGGTATTGTTGAAGGAAAAAACGTTACTGTCCGAATGGGAATTCAGGGAATGAATAAAGGCTATATAAAAGCAGCAGAAACTGTAATCGCCAAGTATATTGAAAATGCAACCGTGGCTGCAGGAAAAGATGTTTTAGTCAGCGACGTTGTTTTACACAGCAAGGTTAGCGCAGGTAAAAAAGTCATTGTTGAGGAAAAGCGCGGTCTTATTGCCGGAGGGCAAATATCGGCAGGTGAAGAAATAAGAGCTAAGATTATTGGAACGCAATCTGCCACTGGTACTGATATTGAAGTTGGTGTAAATCCGGCATTGCGGGAAGAATACCAGGTAGCACGTAAAGAAATAAAAAAACTTGAGTTTGACTTGGAACAAGCGCAAAAAGCTTTGAATATATTAAGGGCGATGAACCAAAGTACCATGCCACCTGATAAACGCGAGATGCTGTTAAAATTGACTAAAGCTCAATTTCATTTAATTGGTCAGACGGAAACAGTGCGAAACCGATTAGCCGAAATTGAAATTGGCTTGGAAGAAATGCGGTATGGTCACATTAAAGTTGCTGATACTATTCATCCCGGAGTTAAATTAGTGATAGGAACATTAGTTAAACCAATAAGAGATGAAGTTAAGTTTGCCAAGTTTTATGCCGAAGACGGAGAAATAAAAACAGGTTCTTACAAATAGTAACTAACGACCAAATTTATGGTTGGGTGGTGAATATAAGTGAGCATTAGGCCGATAGATATGCAGGTGATTATTCCAAGGGCGACAGAAGTTGGAATACAGCAGAATAATCTTGCTCAGCAAAGTACTGTTCAGCAACAGCAATTTGCTGAGCAAATGGCAAAAGCAGCCGAAGTGCGTCAGCAACAGGTTCAAGGGATCGCTAAAGGCCAAGGCGGCAAGATTGAACGAGACGGCAATAAAGAAAAAAATCATAAGCGCCAGGATGATGAAACTGCTGAAAATGGCAGTACACTTGCGGTGGAATCTTCGGAATCAGAGACTGAGCCCAAGCGACGAGACCCTGTGCTTGGATATATTATTGATATAAAAACATAATAGTGTTATTGGGGTGATAATTTTTGCTTACAGGTATTATAGTTTCTTTAGCGGCAATAGTTCTCTTAGGTTTTTTGTTTCTGTATAGAAAAGAAATGCTTATCAATGTATTTACCTCCAATATGTCTACATCAACAAATCAATTTACCGAGCACCTGGAACAAACAGCTGATGTAATTATCCGTCGGCTGGAAGAGGAAGCTGTTCAACTTGAATTATTGCTTGAAGAAGCTGAAATAAAAATTGGCATGCTTAGCCAACAGGTTGAGCATGCCAATAAAATTATCGAACAAATGCTAGATGTGGAGAAACGTCAAAAAGAAGTTGAGATTGAAAAGTGTAGAGAAGAAGTCGTTAATGACCATAAAAACGACAATGTATTACCGGCAATCGAACCTGAGAATTTCGAGGAGCATATATTGATAGACAATGAGATGCAGCCGGTGGATGAACAGAATGATATTGATTTGTCACTACTTGATATGGATATTCCTGAAAAATCAATAAATGTTGAAAAATATCGTCATATCATTACTATGGCTGAACAAGGCTATACAGTAACAGAAATTGCGAAGGCTACTGGAATGGGCAAAGGTGAGATTATGCTGCTATTACAGTTGAATAAATAGTAGCAGATATTGGCATAATACTAAAATCGAAAAAACGAAATTTATGCTATAATAGACTTGTTATTAATAGCGAGTTATGTTATACTTTTTCGTGGTGTTATCACTCACGCAATCTAATTTTGCTACTGTGCCAGAGATGGTGAAGGCAAAAGATGCGGATTGCGGCGGCAAATTAACAGGAGGTGTATTTTATGTCAGTTATTTCAATGAAGCAACTTTTGGAAGCGGGTGTTCACTTTGGTCACCAAACCAGAAGATGGAACCCCAAAATGGCTCCGTACATATTCACGGAGCGTAATGGTATCTACATTATTGACCTGCAAAAAACAGTTAAAAAGGTGGAAGAAGCGTATAATTTCGTACGCGACTTAGCCGCTCAAGGACAGACTATGTTATTTGTAGGTACTAAAAAACAAGCTCAGGAAGCAGTAAAAGACGAAGCGATCAGATGTGACATGTTCTATGTTAACGAAAGATGGCTTGGTGGTATGCTGACTAACTTCCAAACCATTCAAAAACGCATTAACAGATTGCGTGAACTTGAAGATATGGAAGCTAAGGGCATGTTTGACGTATTGCCTAAAAAAGAAGTTATCACTTTACGCCATGAAATGGAGCGTTTACAAAAATTTCTTGGCGGTATTAAAAATATGCACAAGTTGCCTGGTGCGCTCTTTATTATTGATCCGCGCAAAGAACGTATTGCCGTGGCAGAAGCTCGTAATTTAGGTATTCCTATTGTTGGTATTGTTGATACCAATTGTGATCCAGATGAGATCGACTATGTTATTCCCGGTAATGACGACGCTATTCGCGCTGTTAAACTGCTTACCGCAAAAGTTGCTGATGCTATTATGGAAGGTCGCCAAGGCGAGCAGATGGCAGAGTAAACTATTAGATGGACATTAAAGGTAAGGGGCTTATGGTTCTCTTACCTTTAATAATAGTTAGGAGGATTTTAAATGATAACTGCTGGAATGGTTAAAGATTTACGCGAACGTACCGGCGCTGGTATGATGGATTGTAAAAAGGCTTTAAGTGAAACAAACGGTGATATGGAAAAAGCTGTTGATTTCCTGCGGGAAAAAGGCTTGGCTGCTGCTGCAAAAAAAGCTAGCCGCATAGCGTCCGAAGGTCTTGTTGAAGCTTACATACATGGATCAGGCCGTATTGGAGTTCTGCTTGAAGTAAACTGTGAAACAGACTTTGTTGCTAAAACCGATGATTATAAATCTTTAGTGAAAGATATAGCTATGCAAATTGCTGCTGCCAATCCCAGTTATGTTTCTCGTGAAGAAGTACCTGAAGAGATACTGAATCATGAGAGAGAAATCTTACGGGCACAGGCACTTAATGAGGGTAAGCCGGCTAATATTGTTGAAAAAATGATTGAGGGCCGTTTGAAAAAGTTTTATCAAGAAGCCTGTTTGTTAGAACAAGCTTTTATCAAAGATCCTGATAAAACTATTACCCAATTAATTACTGAACGAGTAGCTAAAATCGGCGAGAATATTTCTGTACGTCGCTTTACCAGATATCAGTTAGGTGAAGGTCTTGAAAAAAGATCGAATGATTTTGCTGCTGAAGTAATGGCTGCTGTCAATAAATAAGAGAACACTTTGTGTTCTCTTTTTTCTGAAAAATGTTTTGTGAAATAAAGGATTTATTCGCTATTTGTAGAAATACAATCTAAAAGGAGGTCTCCCGATTGGTCGCAGGTAAGTATAAGCGCGTTGTCTTAAAACTAAGTGGTGAAGCTTTGGCTGGCAATAAAGGATATGGTATAGATCCGGTGGTTGTTGATGCCATTGCTAAAGAAATAAAAGAAGTTAAGGCCAATAATCTGGATGTGGCTATTGTTGTTGGAGGCGGTAATATTTGGCGCGGGCTTGCCGGCAGCGCCAAAGGAATGGATCGCGCAACTGCCGACTATATGGGGATGCTGGCAACCGTTATGAATGCACTTGCATTACAAGATGCACTGGAGCATTGTGATGTGGATTCCAGAGTACAGACTGCAATTAATATGCAACAAGTTGCCGAGCCATATATTCGACGTAGGGCGATACGCCATATGGAAAAAGGACGCGTAGTTATTTTTGCTGCTGGTACGGGAAACCCTTATTTTTCAACAGATACAACCGCTGCACTTAGGGCAGCTGAAATTGAAGCTGATGCAATTTTAATGGCTAAAAAGAATACTGATGGTGTCTACGATTCTGACCCGCGTCATAATCCGGATGCCAAAAAGTTCAAAGAGCTTGAATATATTGAAGTTTTACAGCGCGGCTTAGGAGTAATGGACTCAACAGCTACTTCGCTGTGTATGGATAATAAAATTCCAATTGTAGTATTTAGTATCGATGAGCCAGGCAATATCTTGAAGGCGGCGCTAGGCAATGATATAGGAACTATTGTTGGAGGAGAAAAAAATGACAATTAAGGAAATTCATTCTGGACATGAGGATAAAATGAAAAAGGCGTTGGAGGTTCTGCGGAAAGAGTATGGTAGCTTGCGTGCAGGCAGGGCCACTCCTTCTTTGCTGGATAAAGTGATGGTTGATTATTATGGTTCACCAACACCTGTTAACCAAGTTGCCAATGTTTCAGTTCCTGAACCAAGGGTGATTGTCATTCAACCATGGGAAAAGACAATGCTTAACGCTATTGATAAGGCCATTCAGAAGTCCGATTTGGGATTGATGCCTAATAGTGATGGTGTTGTTATTCGCTTGGCCATTCCTCAGCTTACTCAAGAACGCCGGTCAGAAATTGTAAAGGTTATACATAAAAAAGCAGAGGATTGCCGGGTGGCTATTCGTAATCTGCGCCGTGATGCCAATGATTCAATTAAGAAGGTTGAAAAAGATAAAACGGTTTCTGAAGATGAGGCCAAAAAAGCCCAGGATGATATTCAGAAACTCACTGATAAATATATTAAAGAAATCGATCAGATTATGGCCGGAAAAGAAAAGGAAATCATGGAAGTATAATATGATTGATACAGTAGCACAGCCATTATCTGAAGTTATCTCTAAACTGGAACACTCTAACTGCAAATATAATATTACTATTACTAAACCTTCACGAACGCAGTTTCATCTTGAAGAAACTCTTTATGTTATTAGGCAGCGATTAAATGCTGATGGTATTGTAAATCTAGTTGTTGCTGCTAAAATGGGAAAGGAGGTGTTTTAAGTAATGGCTTATAAAATTACAGAAGATTGTGTTGCTTGTGGTTCTTGCGCAGCTACCTGCCCGGTCAGCGCGATTCAAGAAGGGGAACCCATTTACAGCATTAACGATGAATGTGTAGAGTGTGGTTCTTGTGCGGAAGTTTGCCCGACTGGCGCAATTAAAGCTCCGGAGTAATTTAAATCCCCCTCGTGAGAGGGGGTTTAAATTTGACTAACAATTTTGGATTTTGGGGATAATTTGGTAATAACTATGCTGCAATGTGGCGGAGGGGCTTAGCGTGTGGAAAAAGTGGTTTGGTAAAAAGTCTGCTAGCAATGAATATGATTATCACGATATTGATTTAGATAAACTTCCCTGTCATGTGGCGATAATTATGGATGGTAATGGTAGATGGGCGCAAAATAAGGGGCTTCCCCGAACTTTTGGTCATCGGGCCGGAGTGGAGACACTCCGGGAAATTGTGATGACAGCGTCAGAGATTGGGGTTAAGGTACTCACTGCTTACGCATTTTCAACGGAGAACTGGCGGCGGCCAGCTGATGAAGTTTCTTTACTTATGAGCCTGTTGGCCGAGTATTTAGATAATGAAATCAAGGAATTAGATGATAACAATGTACAAATAAAGTTTATTGGCAAGATTGATGAACTTGCCCCGGCATTACAGAGCAAAATCGAAAAAGCTCAGGCGCAGACTGCCTGCAATACAGGATTAATTTTAAACCTGGCCGTAAACTACGGCGGACGAGCAGAGCTGACGCGTGCTGTAAAAATAATTACTGAAAAGGTACTACACCAGGAGTTGGCAGTAGAAGATATTAATGAGACAATTATTGAAGAAAATTTATATACAACAAATCTTCCGGCACCAGATTTATTAATTAGGCCTAGCGGAGATTTTCGTATTAGTAATTTTTTATTGTGGCAAGTTGCCTATGCGGAGTTTTGGTTTACTGATATTAATTGGCCTGATTTTAAACCGGAAAATTTTTTGCAGGCCATACGCGATTATCAGCAGCGTGAGCGGAGATTTGGTGGATTAAAAAATACAACAAAACGGTAGGTGCCTATATTGCTTAGTATGCGTGTTTTGACGGCAGTTATTGGAATTCCAATAGCAGTATATATTATTAACTATGGTTTTTGGTTGTTTGCTGCGACTATAATAATACTTGCGCTAATTGCGTGGCATGAGTTTTTTAAGATGATGCAGGCCAAAGCAATTAACATTCAATATAGCAGCGGGCTTATCGGCATTATTTTGGCAACAGCCTGTGCCTGGCTTGGCAATGCACAAGAATTGGTTATGGTAATGTTGGCAGTTGTGCTATTCACGCTGGCCCAAACAATATTTTCACATGAAAAGTTTGGCGTTACTGAGGCAGCTTTTACGATATTAGGCACAATGTATATTAGTTTGCCATTTGCTCATTTGTTGCTGCTCCGCTTTACTGAGCAAGCCGACTATATCCACACGGCAGTTGGCGACTTATCGGCAGGCGCTGTTTATTTGTGGCTAGCGTTTATTGGAACTTGGGCCAGCGATACGCTGGCATATTTTGTCGGTTCATTATTTGGCCGGCATAAGCTATGTCCGGCCATTAGTCCAGGAAAAACCGTTGAAGGGGCTGCGGGAGGATTACTTGGGAGTATTGGCGGTGTAGTTTTTTGGGGATGGCTGTGTGGATTACCGCTTATGCATATGGCCTTTCTTGGTGCACTCATTGGTATTGCTGCACCAATTGGTGATTTGACAGAATCAGTATTGAAAAGGTTTACCGGTGTAAAAGATTCAGGCAACATCTTACCTGGGCACGGCGGTATCCTTGATCGTTTTGACGCCATTATGTTTTCTGCACCGGTAGTGTATTATTATCTTAAAACTTTTATTATTGCTTAGAATTCAGATGGGAGAAATGCTTCATGAAGCATATTGCGATTTTAGGAAGTACCGGCTCAATTGGAACTCAGGCATTGGATGTTATTGCTGCTAATAAAGATCGTTATACAATAACGGCTTTAGCTGCCTATAAAAATGAACAAGTACTGGCAGAACAAATTGAGTATTTTAAGCCCAAAATTGCTGTATTAATTGATAAAGCGGCAGCTGACCGACTTGTTAACAGGTACCACGGGAATACGAAAATTTTAACTGGTGAGGATGGCCTCATAGAAGCAGCCACTTACGAGCAATCAGATACTGTTTTGACATCATTAGTCGGGTTTGCCGGACTAAGACCAACAGTTGCTGCTATTAAGGCAAAGAAAAATATAGCGCTTGCCAATAAAGAAACATTAGTGGCCGCCGGTGAACTGGTAATGTCATTGGCAAGAGAATATAATGTTACAATTTCACCGGTAGACAGTGAACATAGTGCAGTTTTTCAATGCCTGAATGGCGAAAATAAGCAGCAGATACAGCGAATTATTTTAACAGCATCTGGTGGACCGTTTCGTGAATGCACAACAAAACAAATGAGTACTGCTACGATTGAAGACTGTCTAAAGCATCCTAATTGGTCTATGGGGCGGAAAATTACGGTTGATTCTGCAACGCTTGCCAATAAAGGCTTAGAAGTTATCGAAGCAAAATGGTTGTTTGGTGTTGAGTACGAAAATATTGATGTTTGTGTTCATCCTCAAAGCATAATTCATTCTATGGTTGAGTTTATTGATGGGAGCATTGTGGCTCAACTGGGAATGCCAGATATGCGGATACCAATCCAATATGCGTTATCTTACCCTGACCGCATAGCTTCCGAATTTCCGCGTCTGGATCTAACTACATTAGCTGCGCTTACTTTTAGCAAGCCTGACACCGAAAAGTTTCCGGCATTAAAATTAGCTTATAGCGCCGGTAACCAAGGTGGGACTATGCCTTGTGTTTACAATGCAGCCAATGAAGTAGGCGTGTATGCTTTTTTAAATCGTGAAATAGGTTTTCTTGATATCGCCAAAGTAATACGTTATACTATGGAAAAACATACCTTGCTTGCCAATCCCAGCTTGGATAATATTCATGATGCCGATGCCTGGGCGCGAGGCATTGCCCGGCAGGCTCTCAATGATGTGAAAAAAGGGTACTAATATTTAGAAGGTTGGTGAAAATTTGTCTACCATTGTTGCGACTATTTTTGTTTTCGGTTTATTGGTTTTGTTTCATGAACTAGGTCATTTTATCACTGCCAAAAGTGTCGGTATGCGGGTGGATGAATTTGCTATTGGCTTTGGGCCGAAACTGATAAGTAAAAAAATTGGCGAGACCGTCTATTCTATCCGAATTGTTCCATTAGGTGGTTTTAATAAAATTGCCGGTATGGATCCGGACGAGCAGCAAGATGAACGTTCATTCAGCGCTAAACCTATCTGGGCCAGAATGTTAGTGATTGTAGCAGGCTCGTTTATGAATTTTGTATTACCGGTATTGCTGCTATTTATTGTATTTGTGAGTGCAGGTATTGATAAGCCTTCCAACCAGCCTATTATCGGCAATGTTTTTTCTGATAAGCCAGCGGCAATGGCTGGTTTGCTGCCTGGAGACAAAATAAATTCCGTAAATGGAGCGCCTGTGACTTCTTGGCGGGAATTTGTTACCATTATCCAGACAAACGCCGGGAATAGTTTAACCATAAATTTTTCACGCACTGCCGAAGATAATAAAACAGCGCTACTAATTCCTGAATATGATGAAAAAGGTAAACGTGGCGTTATTGGTGTTATTCCGCAGATTGACAAATATCAACCGGGAGTTCTGGAATCTGCCGGATTGGCAGCTAAACAAACCGTTATGGTGGCGCAAGCCATGGTTGTTGGTATTGGTGAAATGCTTACAGGTAGAGCTGCCGCCGATGTTGCCGGACCGATTGGGGTAGCGCAAATGGCGGGAGAAGTTGCTCAACTGGGGATTATTCCCTTGTTGCAATTTGCGGCTTTTTTAAGTATTAATTTGGGGTTGATTAATCTTTTGCCTGTTCCGGTATTAGACGGAGGGCATGTTGTCACATTAGCCGTTGAAGGCATTAGAGGCAAACCGCTCAGCAGCAGTCAGATGCAGTTTATTCAAATGGTTGGTTTGGCGTTGTTAATGATGCTGTTTGTTTTGGCAACTTTTAAAGATATATCGCGGTTAAATCTGTTTTGAGTTGGTGATATCTATGGAACGTAAGCAAACGCGGCCGCTAAAAATCGGTAAAATGGCAGTAGGGGGAAATGCGCCCATATCGGTTCAATCGATGACAAATACCCGTACCGATAATGTTGATGATACGGTAGCCCAAATTAAGCGACTTGTTGATGCGGGCTGTGATATAGTTCGGCTTGCTATTCCTGATATGGCGGCTGCTCTGGCAATAGAGCAGATAAAAGCCAATATGCAGGATGTGCCGCTTATTGCCGATATTCATTTTGATTATCGACTGGCTATTGCGGCTATGGAACGCGGTATTGACGCCTTACGCTTAAATCCCGGCAATATTGGTGAAGCCGAGCATGTCGCCAAAGTTGTTAAAGAGGCTCAAAAACGACGGCTTCCTATTCGTATTGGCGTCAATGCCGGCTCGCTAAGCAAGGAGATTCTTGCTAAATACGGCGGCCACCCAACACCGGAAGGTATGGTTGAAAGTGCGTTAGGTCATATCAATATACTGGAACGCCTGGATTTTAACGATATAAAGATATCATTAAAGGCACATGATGTGCCGCTAACGGTCAAAGCATATCAGCTTATGGCCCAGACCATAAATTATCCATTACATTTAGGCATTACCGAGGCTGGTACTGTACGTTCCGGCGTAATCAAATCGGCTGTGGGCATTGGCGCGCTTTTGGCGCAGGGTATTGGTGATACCATTAGAGTATCGCTGACAGGTGATCCTGTAGAAGAGGTGCATGTTGCCAACGAGATTTTGAAATCATTAGGGTTGCGTAGGTATGGGCCAACACTCATATCTTGTCCAACCTGTGGCCGCTGCCAAATTAATTTGGTAAATGTTGCCGAGTCAGTGGAAAATAAGCTAAAATCCATGAAAACCCCAATCACAGTAGCCGTAATGGGCTGTGTTGTAAATGGGCCAGGAGAAGCCAGAGATGCTGATGTTGGTATTGCCGGCGGCAAAGGTGAGGGTTTGTTATTTAGTAAAGGTGAGATTATTCGCAAAGTGCCGGAAGACCAACTGGTAAGTGCACTATTTGCTGAAATTGATAAGCTTAACAAGGAGGCTAACAATTAATGCGTTCTTCCCAATTATTTGCACCTACATTACGTGAGACTCCGGCTGAAGCCGAAGTAGTAAGTCATCAATTAATGCTTCGGGCCGGTTTTATCCGTAAAGCCGCAGGTGGAGTTTATTCATATTTGCCGCTGGCATGGCGGGTGTTAAAAAAAATCGAGACCATTGTACGTGAAGAAATGGATGCTAAGGGTGGGCAGGAGCTGGCAATGCCGATTGTTCAACCTGCTGAAATGTGGCAGGAAACCGGTCGTTGGAGTGTTTACGGTGATGAAATGTTCCGCCTGAAAGATCGTCATAACCGGAATTTTTGCCTGGGGCCTACTCATGAAGAAATGATTACTACTCTTGTTAAAGGCGATGTTCGCTCATACCGTCAGTTACCGCTGATGCTTTATCAAATTCAAAACAAATACCGTGATGAGATCAGGCCAAGATTTGGTCTTATGCGTGGTCGTGAGTTTATTATGAAAGACCTATATTCCTTTGATCGTGATGAAGCAGGGCTTGATGTAAGCTATAATAAAATGTATGATGCGTATTCTCGTATATTTACCCGCTGTGGATTGACTTTCCGGGCGGTGGAAGCTGACTCGGGTGCTATTGGTGGCAGTGGTTCCCATGAATTTATGGTAATTGCTGAATCAGGAGAAGCCGGTATTGTATATTGCGAAAGCTGTGATTATGCAGCTAATGATGAAAAAGCTGAACTGCATCCAATCGATATCCCCGCGGAAGAGCCGTTGCTGCAAAGTGAAAAAGCGACTCCCGGTATGAAAACAATTGCTGATGTCAGTCATTTTCTTAACGTTACACCTGACAAAACAATTAAGACCTTAGCATATCAGACTGATGCCGGTACGCTTGTGTTGGCACTTGTCCGAGGCGATCATGAAGTTAATGAAATCAAATTATTAAATAAAGTCGGCTGCATCCAACTAGAGATGGCATCGGAAGAGGCTATCGCCAACGCGTTAGGCAGCCAAGCAGGATACATCGGTCCTGTAGGACTTGCTGGTAAAGAAAATGTCATTATTGTTGCCGATGCTACGGTTATGAAGATGAGTAACGCAGTATGCGGCGCTAATAAACTGGATACACACTATATTAATGTTAAACCGGGCCGTGACTTTAAACCTACGAGTGTCACTGATCTTCGCCTAATACAGGCAAATGATCCTTGTCCGCACTGCGGCGCTCCTGTTAAAACTGCCAGAGGCATTGAGGTTGGGCAGGTATTTAAACTGTTTACCAAATATAGTAGCGCATTACAAGCAAACTTTATTGATGTCGACGGCAAAGAAAAGCCAATGGTTATGGGTTGCTATGGTGTTGGTGTAAGTCGTACAATGGCCGCAGCTATTGAACAAAATTATGATGAGAATGGTATTATTTGGCCTGCACCGATTGCACCATATCAAGTTGCGGTTATTCCTGTCAGCAACAAAGATGAAGCCCAGATGGCTTTAGCCGAAAAAATATACGCTGAATTAAATGCTAAAGGGATAGAGACAATCCTTGATGACCGTAATGAACGTCCGGGTGTTAAATTCAAAGATGCCGATCTTATCGGCTATCCGATTAAAATCACTATTGGTCCTAAGGCAATTAATGAAGATTCAATTGAGGTAAAAGTGCGTCGTACCGGTGAGATGCTTTATTTTGGACAGGAAGAATATCTTAATAAAGTTAAAGAACTATTAACAAAGCTATAGTCTCTTTATAATTAAGTTATAACAAAAGGGCAGTCGCGCTAAGTATGTACCTTCGTACTGTCTACGGCAACCCTCGTAACTCACGTAACCCTTGGCCATTGCCGGAAAAAGCGTTCCGTAGGAGAAAAGCCGGGTGGTATTCCGTTGAGAAATTCGTACTGTTTGAGCGCAGCGAGTTTACGAATTTTAGGAATACCGCCCGGCTTTTCAGGTCCGCGCATTGAAAAGGAGAGTTTATCATACAGCTATGAAAGCAAATCTCTACCGGAACAGGTTAGCGTATGGAGGCTTCAGGCCTAGACTTTTTGGTCCTTTGTGTCATGACAAAAGGACATCACGTCCACTTGTATTCAATTGAATTGTAACAGCCCTTTTGGACTATAACAGAGGAGCGTGGGGGGAGGATAACGGTGACTCCAATTAGTGAAACTGATGTTATACTGCGTTTGGTAGTATCCTGTATTCTTGGTGGCTTAATTGGTTTTGAACGTGAGAGTTTAGATCGTCCGGCCGGCTTGCGCACTCATATATTGGTATGTGTAGGATCAGCCTTAATGACACTTGTATCCATTTATGGGTTTACCAGCTTTGATACTGTTACCAAAGATCCGGGGCGAATTGCAGCACAAGTGGTAAGTGGAATTGGTTTTTTAGGCGCCGGAACTATTCTGCGGGAAGGGTTAACTGTAACTGGGCTTACTACTGCTGCTAGTTTATGGGTTGTCGCCGGGATTGGACTGGCTATTGGCAGTGGGCTGTTTTTTGCCGGTATTGCCGGGACTGCATTGGTTTTTGTAACATTAGTGCTTTTTGGGCAAGTGGAACGACGGCACTGGACCAATAAATGTCGTGACAGAATAAAAATAGTTGTGCGTGATCAGCCGGGGCAGCTTGGACGAGTGGGCGTTTTTTTTGGCAAGCATGGCATTGGTATTAAGAATTTAACTATGCATCACGTCCCAAAACAAAAAGTGATAAACATTGAGTTTGTTCTAATAATCCCGGCAAATGCCGATATGATAAAGATATTTACCGAACTCGGCGAAATAGACGGCGTGATTTCTATTGATAAACCGTGATAGAATAGACTATGACCTGTTAGTGATAGGAGAGGTTTAATGTCTAGTTATTGTATTATACCGGAAGACTGCCGAAGTTTTTGGCAGTTTGTGGAGGATTTGCCACTTGATGAACGTAACCGGAATTTGTTACGAGCGGCGAAAGTAAATAAGGTTGAAGTAAACTCGTGTGCCAAAACATGGGTTATATATATAACGGTAGCAAAAACTGTTGACGAACAGACTTTGGCAATCGCCGCCAAGCATTTATGCCAGCAATGTGAGTTAACCAGTGTTACTTTTGAGCAGCAACAAAAAGATCTTAAGCAATATTTGTCTGAGAACTGGCCGCAGTTTGCCGAACAAATTGCGGAAGATCATTATGCCACTAAACATCTGCTGTTAAATGCTGCTTGGTCATATGAGAATGAAACGCTCTGTCTTGAAACCGTTGGCGGACTATCAGCTCATATTTTAGCAGAGCGCGGAGTAGAACAAAAAATAAGGCGGTTTATTAAACAGGAGTTCGGTCATGGTTGTGAAGTGCGCTTTCTTGCTGCAGAATTTGAAGAAACAACAGAATGTGATGAGGCAGCACTGTTTACTCCTGAATATAAGGAAGCGCTTAAAGAGGCCGGTTCATCACCGGACAAGGAGAAACCCAAAGCAAATGCCAGCCCCATTATATTTGGCCGTAATATTCGGGGCGCGGCCGATGCCGTCCAACCGATAGGTGCTATTCAGGAAGAAGCCCGCAATGTAATACTTAGCGGTCAGATTATTAACCATGATCTAAAAGAATTGAAATCAGGCCGGTTCTTACTGACATATGATATTGTTGATCGTACTGATGGCATTAGCGGGAAAGCATTCTTTGATAATAAAGAGCAATTTGACAAAATGAGTGGACTTATCAAAAACGGTATAATGGCAACTGTTAAAGGAACCGTTCAATATGATAAATTTGCCAATGAATTAACTTTGTTTACCGACAGTATGTGCCGAATAGAAAAGGCACCTGAGCGCCAAGATGATGCGCCTGTTCGGCGGGTTGAATTGCATGCACATACTCGGATGAGCGCTTTAGATGCCGTAGTTTCAGCCAAAAATTTAGTAAAGACAGCTGCTAAATGGGGACACCCGGCCATTGCCATTACCGATCATGGTGTGGTGCAAGCTTTTCCGGAAGCCTATGAGGAAGCTGCCGGACTTGGCATCAAAGTGATATATGGTATGGAAGGCTATTTGTTTGATGACGATATAAATCAAGCGCGCCATATTATTATTTTGGCAAAAAATAATATCGGTCTTCGTAATCTATACCGCATGGTATCTATATCGCACCTGAGATATTTGCATCGTACGCCGCGCATACCCAGAGTGATATTAAATGATTACCGGGAAGGCCTGTTATTAGGTTCGGCCTGTGAAGCCGGGGAATTAATTCATGCCATGATTAATGGTGCCAGTCAGGAAGAATTGCTTGAAATTGCTAAATTTTACGATTACCTCGAAATTCAGCCTGTCGCCAATAATGAGTTTTTATTACGTAAAGGAAAAATTGAAGATGAAGAAGGATTGCGTGATATTAACAGGAAAGTTTGCGAAATTGGAGCGCAATTAGGCAAACCAGTTGCCGCTACTTGCGATGTGCATTTTTTGAATCCGGAAGATGAAGTATATCGCCGCATTCTTATGGCTGGACAGGGCTATGATGATGCTGACAAGCAGCCGCCGCTGTTTTTGAGGACAACTGATGAAATGCTGGCAGAGTTTAGTTATCTTGGCCAAGACAAAGCCTATGAAGTTGTAGTGGAAGTGCCACGGCAGATTAATGACCTCATTGAAAATGTTAAACCGATTCCGGAAGAATTGTATTCTCCGCAAATACCGGGAGCAGAAGAAGATATCAAGTCGATGTCATACCAAAAAGCCGAACAACTGTATGGCAATCCATTACCTGAAATTGTTGCTAAGCGACTTGAATATGAGCTTAAGTCGATAATTAACCACGGTTTCGCGGTATTGTATCTTATTGCGCATAAGCTTGTAAAAAAATCCATGGATGATGGCTACCTGGTAGGCTCCAGGGGTTCAGTAGGTTCCTCTTTTGTTGCCACCATGACAGGCATAACCGAGGTTAACCCTCTAGCACCGCATTGGCGATGCCCTGGTTGCTGCTATAGTGAATTTATTACTGACGGCAGTTATGGTGGTGGCTTTGACTTACCAGATAAAACTTGCCCTAATTGTCAAACTGACATGGAAAAAAATGGACACGACATCCCTTTTGCCGTATTTATGGGTTTCCATGGCGACAAAGTGCCTGATATTGACTTAAACTTTTCCGGTGACTATCAGCCGGTTGCCCACAAATATACTGAGGAATTGTTTGGCCGTGATAATGTATTCCGGGCGGGAACCATTGCCACTATTGCCGAAAAGACGGCATATGGTTTTGTGAAAAATTATCTAAATGAAAAAGGAAGCACAGCCCGTAATGCCTATATAAACAGCCTATTGAGCGGCTGTACTGGCGTAAAACGGACAACCGGTCAGCATCCTGGCGGTATTATGGTTATCCCCAGAGATATGGATGTCCATCATTTTACCCCGATTCAATATCCGGCAGATGATAAGAACTCATCAACAATTACTACTCATTTTGATTATCACTCCATTAGCAGCCGGTTAGTAAAACTTGATATTCTTGGGCATGACGATCCGACCGTTATTAAAATGCTGGAAGATTTGACCCATATTGATGCTAAAACCATTCCATTTGACGACGCTGCAACCATGAGTTTATTTTCTTCGACAGAGGCGATAAATCTCACACCGGCAGAACTTAACAGTACGGTTGCCACTTTTGGCATACCGGAGTTTGGGACTAAATTTGTACGGCAAATGCTTGAAGATACCAAGCCTAAGACTTTTAGTGAATTGGTTCGCATAAGCGGTTTTTCACATGGTACGGATGTGTGGCTGAATAATGCGCAGGATCTGATTCGCAGTGGAACTGCTAAACTTTCTGAAGCTATTTCGACCCGTGATGATATTATGGTATATCTTATGCACAAAGGCGTTGAGTCTTCACTTGCTTTTAAAACTATGGAGAGCGTACGTAAGGGGAAGGGAATAAAACCTGACGATGTTGCAAAAATACGGGAGAAGAACGTTCCAGAGTGGTTTATTGAGTCCTGCCAGAAAATTAAATATATGTTTCCTAAGGCGCACGCTGTGGCTTATGTAATGATGGCTTTTCGGATAGCTTACTGCAAGGTGCATTATCCATTGGCATTTTATGCTTCTTATTTTACTGTCAGGGCAACAGACTTTGACGCTGACTTAATAGTAAAGGGCGCAAAAGTGCTTAAGGATGAACTTAATGCCTTTGAGGAAAAGGGAAATGCTCTTTCAACCAAGGAAAAAAGCATTCAAACCATTCTAGAAATGGCGCATGAAATGTATTTGCGCGGCTTTGGTTTTCACCGAGTGGATTTATATAAATCAGATGCGGAAAAATTTCAAATACTTGATAATAGTCTTTTACCTCCGCTCGGCTCGTTGCAAGGTGTTGGTGTTTCGGCGGCGCATAATATTGTTGCCGCCCGCCAGGACAAAGAATTTTCGTCTATTGAAGATTTGCGTTCACGCAGCCGGGTTTCCAAAACAGTAATTGAGATTCTTAAAAATCATGGCTGTCTAGACGGCATGGATGATACAGATCAAATCAGATTATTTGCGTAAAAATAAATTTGGTGAAAAGCCGGTTGTAAAATTACCAGTTAAGTGGTATAATGATCTAGTATTCAAAAGGAATTTGACTTTGTAAGAGTGGGTATTGAGCACCCACTCTTTCATCGTATTTCAGCACTAGTCGATCTTACCATAATTAGGTATGGTAGATAGAATAATAGGAAACAATATAAATACGAATTGGTACGGGTGGCAAATCCAGCATAGGAGGTGTAAATAATTGTGTCAAAAGGAAAAATTGAATCGGTAGTAGAGGCTATTGTTTCTGAGCTTATTGCCAATAGTAAACTTGAATTGGTTGATGTTGAATATATTAAAGAGCGGGAATGGTATCTTAGAGTTTTTATTGACAAAGAATCCGGCATAGAAATTGATGATTGCCAATGGCTAAGCGAACAGCTTGAAGCCAAGCTTGACAATGGTGATTTAATTAAAGACCATTATTATCTTGAAGTTTCTTCGCCCGGCCTTGATCGCCCGCTGAAAAAGGATCGGGATTTTGTCCGCCATGCAGGTGACAAGATAGAAGTAAAAACCTATGAACAAATTAATGGTGAGAAAATAGTAATTGGAACGCTAATCGGTTTGGTGGATAATAATGTTCAAATGGATGTTAATGGCCAAACTGTTACTATTCCAAGAGAAAAGACTGCTCAGATAAGACTACATATAGAATTTTAGCATGGAAAATTGAATAAGGAGGAATAGTTATGAATGCAGAATTTATGCAGGCATTTGAACAATTAGGAAGAGAAAAGGGTATTGCGCCTGAAGTTTTGTTTGATGCAATTGAAGCAGCGTTGATTTCCGCATACAAACGTAATTTTGGCTCAGCCCAAAATGTTAGGGTGTCTTTGGATAGGATGACCGGAGAAATACATGTGTATGCCCGGAAAAATGTTGTCGAAGATGTCAGCGATGCTCGACTGGAGTTATCGCTTAATGAGGCTAAGGCAATTGACCCGCGTTATGAACTTGAAGATGTAGTTGAACTTGAAGTTACTCCTAAGAACTTTGGGAGAATAGCCGCTCAAACAGCTAAACAAGTGGTAGTTCAGCGTATCAGGGAAGCTGAACGGGGCATGATTTATGAAGAGTTTTCTAATCGTGAAAGTGATATTGTAACAGGTATTGTTCAGCGAATTGAACAGAAAAATGTATTTATTGATTTGGGTAAAGCAGAAGCTATTTTGGCTCCATCTGAGCAAATTCCCGATGAAGTATATAAACATAATGACCGATTAAAAACCTACATAGTCGAAGTTAAAAAAACAACCAAGGGACCGCAGATACTGGTATCAAGGACACATCCAGGTTTATTGAAAAGGTTGTTTGAGCTGGAAGTTCCGGAAATTCACGATGGTATTGTTGAGTTAAAGTCGGTAGCGCGTGAGCCTGGTCTGAGATCTAAGATTGCAGTGTATTCCCGTGATGAAACCGTTGATCCGGTAGGCGCCTGTGTAGGTCATAAAGGTATGCGGGTGCAGACCATTGTAAATGAGCTTAAAGGTGAGAAAATCGATATTGTAAAATGGAATACTGATCCGGCCAAATATATCGCCAACGCACTTAGTCCTGCAAGAGTAATCTCTGTAGAGATTCAGGAAACTGAGAAGATGTCCAGAGTGGTTGTTCCAGACTATCAGCTTTCGTTGGCTATAGGCAAAGAAGGCCAGAATGCAAGGCTTGCAGCTAAACTTACCGGCTGGAAAATTGATATTAAAAGCGAGTCACAAGCTGCGCAATCACCGAATTCAACTATGAATTTGGTGCAGGAGGAATTGGTGTGAAGCCAAAAAAAATTCCTTTTAGAATGTGTGTTGGCTGCCAAGAGATGAAGTCTAAAAAAGAACTCTTGAGAGTTGTTCGTACACCAGAGGGTGACATTGTTTTGGACCCGACAGGCAAAAAGGCTGGCCGCGGTGCTTACATGTGCCGAAGTGAAGCGTGTCTGACAAAAGCTTTTAAAGAAAAGCGTTTAGAGAAGGCTCTAAAACATCCAATTGGTGAAGACGTTTATAATGCTCTCAGAGCTGGGATCATAGAATGAACCAACAAAAGCTGATGTCAATTTTAGGGTTGGCTCAAAAGGCCGGCAAGATAGTTTCTGGTGATTTTGCAGTGCAAGGTGCGCTCAAGTCAGGTAAAGCCAGATTGCTTATTATTGCTAATGATGCCTCAGAGAGCACGAAAAAAGAGTACCAATATCTTGCTGGTGCCAGAAATATAGAGACTTACTGTGTTTTATCGAAAGAACAGTTAGGTGGTGCTATCGGCAAAGCATTAAGGGCCGCTGTGGTGATAACTGATGAAGGTTTCATCAAGCCAATCATCTTGTCTATACAAGATTAGTGCTGCCCGGGAGAGAAAGAAAGTGGGGGTGGATCAATGTCCAAATATAGAGTATATGAGTTAGCCAAGGAATATAATACAACCAGTAAGGTTATTATAGATATTTTAGGACGTCATAGCATTGTTGCCAAAAATCATATGAGCAGTGTGGATGAAGATGCCAAAGGGGCTATTGACAGAACTTTTGCCAGAAAGACCGGAACCGTGGAAACGGCAAAAGCTGCAGCGCCTGTTCAGGCTGCGCAAAAAGAACCACAAGCGGTGGCGCAGGCTTCTAATCAACAACAAAATCGTCCGCTGCATACCAATCAGCAACAACAACCAGGCAGCCGTCCGGGATATAATAATCAGCAACAACAACCAGGCAGCCGTCCGGGATATAATAATCAGCAACAACAGCCAGGCAGCCGTCCGGGATATAATAATCAGCAACAGCAGTCAGGCAGCCGTCCGGGATATAATAATCAGCAACAACAGCCAGGCAACCGTCCGGGATATAATAATCAGCAACAACAGCCAGGCAACCGTCCGGGATATAATAATCAGCAACAACAGCCAGGCAACCGTCCGGGATACAATAATCAGCAACAACAACCAGGCAGCCGTCCGGGATACAATAATCAGCAACAGCAGCCAGGCAGCCGTCCGGGATATAATAATCAACAACAGCAGCCAGGCAGCCGTCCGGGATATAATAATCAGCAACAGCAGCCAGGCAGCCGTCCGGGATACAATAATCAACAACAACCAGGCAACCGTCCGGGATATAATAATCAACAACAGCCAGGCAGCCGTCCTGGATACAATAATCAGCAACAGCCAGGCAGCCGTCCTGGATACAATAATCAGCAACAGCCAGGTACCCGTCCGCAACCTGCAGGGCAACAGTCTGCTAATAATAACCGTCGGCCGTTCAATAATAATTCCCGTAATGCTGGTGGCTCAGCACCTGGGAATAAGAATCAGCGGCCGCATCAGCAATCCAATCAGCAACGTAGACAACAACCAGGCAAAAATCAGGCTCCTCATGTAAAAGCTGAAATGCCAAAACCTAAGAGCATTAGGGTTGGTGAATCTATTGCTGTTAAGGATTTAGCCGGAAGAATGGGGCGTGAAGTCAGCGAGATTATTAAAAAGCTGATGATGCTGGGAACTATGGTAAATATCAATCAAGAGATTGACTTTGACACTGCTAGTATTTTGGGCGGTGAATTTGGCGTTGAAGTTGAAGCAATTCCGCCAGAGGAAGATCCAACCGAAATTCCTGAAATTGAAGATGATGAAAAAGATCTGGTTTATCGTTCGCCGGTTGTCACGGTTATGGGGCACGTAGACCATGGGAAAACTTCACTTTTGGACTCCATCCGCCAAACACATGTTACAACTCAGGAAGCGGGCGGCATTACTCAACATATTGGTGCTTATCAGGTAATGTGCCAGGGTAAGAAGATCGTCTTTTTAGATACTCCCGGTCATGAAGCTTTCACCGCTATGCGTGCTCGTGGAGCTCAAGTTACCGATATTGCCATTTTGGTGGTTGCTGCTGATGATGGTGTTATGCCTCAGACGATTGAGGCTATTAATCATGCAAAATCAGCCAAAGTACCAATTATAGTTGCAATTAATAAAATGGACCGTCCTGGAGCGAATCCTGATAGAGTCAAACAACAGTTGGCAGAACACCAATTAATACCTGAAGACTGGGGTGGCGAAACCATTATGGTACCGGTTTCCGCTCATCAGAAAACAGGTATCAATGATCTTCTGGAAATGATATTATTAGTCGCAGAAATGCTTGATCTTAAGGCAAACCCTAATCGTCTTGCTTTTGGCACGATTATTGAAGCTAAACTTGATAAAGGCCGTGGTCCGGTATCCACTGTACTTGTACAAAAAGGTACTCTGCGCATTGGTGATACCATTATCGCCGGTACTGCCTATGGTAAAGTCCGGGCAATGACCAATGACCGTGGCGAGAAGATAAAGAAAGCGGAGCCTTCTACTCCGGTAGAAGTACTTGGGTTGGCAGATGTTCCGGCAGCAGGAGATATTCTAGTTGCTGTGGATGAACGGACCGCCAGAGCTGTCGCTGAAAAACGTGTGGCCAAAAAACGTACGGAAGAGATTAAACAATCACAGAAAGTTTCACTGGAAGATTTGTTTAATCAAATTCAGGAAGGTAGTATAAAGGACCTCAACATTGTTGTTAAAGCAGATGTGCAAGGTTCGATTGAGGCCCTGCGTCAGTCACTGTTAAATGTTAAAAATAAAGAGGTTAGGGTAAATATTGTTCATGCCGGTGTAGGCGCAATTAACGAATCAGACGTTATGCTGGCAGCTGCATCCAACGCCCTTATTATTGGCTTTAATGTTCGGCCTGATGGCAATGCCCGCAAAGCTGCCGATACTGAGAAAATTGATATTAGACTTTATCGCGTAATTTATGACGCCATTAATGACGTAGAAGCCGCTATTACCGGAATGTTAGCACCCGAGTTTAAAGAAGTTATTTTGGGACGTGCAGAAGTTCGTCAGGTAATTTCTATTCCTAAAGCAGTAGTTGCCGGCTCTTATGTAGTTGAAGGAAAAATAACAAGTACTGCACAAGTGCGACTAATTAGAGATGGTATTGTTATTCATGAAGGAAAGCTTGAATCACTTCGCCGCTTTAAAGATGATGTTAAGGAAGTTGCCCAAGGCTATGAGTGCGGTATAACCATTGAAAAGTTTCGCGATGTTAAAGAAGGCGACACGATTGAAGCATTTACTATGGAAGAGGTCGCCCCGAAAGCGTAAAAGGTTGATGGTGGAGGAATTACGATGGGACAACTGCGGGTAGAAAAAGTGCAGGAATTTATAAAACAGGAAATTAGCAAAATCATTCTTACTGAGCTTAAAGATCCACGCATTGGTTTTGTTACAGTAACAAGAGTAGAGGCTACTGGTGATTTGCGCAGTGCCAAAATATATGTCAGCTTAATGGGCAGTGATGACCAAAAAGCCGACACATGGGCCGGCTTAACCAAAGCCTTAGGCTATATGCGTGCCGAGATTGGCAAAAGAATAAGAATGAGATGTACTCCCGAATTGTCATTACATCTTGATGAAACCTTGGAGTATAGTGCACGTATTCAGGAACTTATTTTGAAAATTAAGCAGGAAGAAGGCAACCAGTAACAGTATGGAAGTGTCTATTAAACACAGCGCTAAGCTGTTAGAGCAGGCTAATCATATTGTACTTACCACACATATTCATCCAGACGGTGATGCAATGGGGTCACTGCTTGCTCTCTATGCTTATTTACTAGCCCAGGGAAAATGTGTTAAGATGCTGCTTGACGATGAAGTTCCTCGCTCCTTTAAATTTCTTGTTGATTGGGATAAAATAGAGGGTCCGCAAGATATGGTGCATGAGGTTGATTTGCTGGTAATACTTGACGCAAGTGATTTAGAGCGAATTGGTAAAGTCAAAGAAGTTGTCAAGGCGCCAATGCTAAATATTGACCATCATGTATCTAATCTGAAATTTGCTGATTACTGGTATATTGATAGTCAGGCTGCGGCAACAGGAGAATTGATTTACCAGCTTCTTATAGAAGTTGATGCTGTTATTACCGGCAACATGGCTGCAGCCTTGTTTACTGCGATTGCAACAGATTGTGGTTTCTTCCGCTATGCCAACACTTCGGCCCAGACACTTAAAATTGCTTCAGAGTTGGTGACTTTGGGTGCTAAGCCGCATATGATTTCAGAATCTCTTGATACTAAACCGCGGGCGGTTATTGAAATATTGCCTAAAGTACTTGAAACGCTTGAGGTTATAGATTGTGGTGCAAATGGCCAAATTGCCATGTTAACACTGAGTCAGGACATATTAGCCAATTTTAAAGATGAAACCGAAGGGTTCATTAACTATCCTCGAAACATTGAAGGTGTTGAAATTGCCATTATGTTTAAAGAAACCGGTGAACGCAGCATTAGAGTAAGTCTGCGTTCAAAATCGGTAGATGTCAGTGCGCTTGCACTTGCCTTTGGCGGTGGCGGTCATGCACGGGCGGCTGGTTGTACAATAACAGAACCTCTTAGCAAAGCCAAAGCTCTAATTATTGATGCAGCCAAACGGCAGATGGCTAAAACTGCAGGAGTCAATCATGCACAGCGGGATAATTAATGTACTTAAACCTCCAGGTATGACATCACATGATGTAGTGTCATTTATTCGCCGGCTCTATGGTATAAAACGTGTCGGACATGCTGGTACGCTCGACCCTGCTGCTGCAGGGGTATTGCCTGTGTTCATCGGAAATGCTACCAGACTTGTTGAATATTTGGCTGATGCAGATAAAAGTTACCGGGCTGAACTTACTTTTGGTTTTGAAACAGATACCGGGGATGATACGGGAAAAGTTATTAACAGTTGTCCGTATAGCCGTCTTGATTCTAAACAAATCAAGGATACACTGGCTTCGTTTATTGGTGCCAATGAGCAAATTCCACCCATGCATTCTGCTATAAAAATTGGCGGGAAAAAATTGTATGAACTGGCAAGACAAGGGCAGGTTGTTGAACGCAAACCCCGCAAAATTGTTATTGACAGTATTGCTTTAATAACAGAGAGTGAGACAAAAATTGTATTTGATGTGACCTGCTCAAAAGGAACTTATATACGGACATTATGCTCAGATATTGGACGAAGGTTAGCGTGTTTGGCCGTAATGAGTTTTTTGGTTAGAACACGGGTAGGGAGTTTTCATTTAGAGCAAGCCTTAACCCTTGAAGAAATTACTGAGAATAAAGAGCAGGCTATTCAAAATGTCGATAGTGTTATTGCTCATTTTCCTTTGATAAAACTGTCTGGACAGGAAGCTCAGGCTATAAGAAATGGACGCAGTATTCCCTGCAATTTAACTGGTAGTGATTTAGTAAAAATGTATGATGATCAGAATATGTTTATTGGTATTGGGCGTGAAACACCTCAACAAGAAAACATGACAATACTGACTCCCGTAAAGATATTAAGTCCGGGCCTGTGACGGTCCGGATTCTTGTATAGATATAATGAGGAGAAACAGAAATTATGAAGGTTTTTACTCAAATAGAAAACGTAAAACAATATCCAGCAATCTATATGGCTTTAGGGACCTTTGACGGCATTCATGTTGGACATCAGAAAATTATCGCGCGCACCGTTAAGCAGGCAAAAACCCGAAATGGTAATAGTGCGGTCTTTACATTTAGTAATCATCCGCTCAACGTGATCGATGCTGACCGGCGTCCGCCGCTTATTATAACTAATCAGGAAAAGATTAATTTAATTGCGGGGCTGGGGGTGGACATGTTATTTAATGTTCCATTCAGCGCAGAATTATTGCAGTTAAACCCAGAATGCTTTATTGAAAAAATAATCACCAATATTAACCTTAAGCATGTTACGGTTGGTGCAAACTTTACCTATGGATATAAAGGGGCGGGGAACACAGAATCCTTAACTCTGGCTGGAACAAAGCATAATTTTGCTGTGGATGTAGTTGGTATGGTAGATGTGGAAGGAATTGTTGTAAGTAGTACTGTTATTAGACAACTAGTTGCTGAGGGTGATGTTAGGCAAGCGGCAAAATTACTTGGTCGCCCTGTTGCTATTTCCGGAAAGACCAGTAAGGGTGATCAGCGTGGGCGGACACTAGGTTTTCCAACAGCAAACTTTATTATCGAACCAGAGTTATTAATTCCTGCTGACGGGGTTTACGCTGTTCATGTGTATGATGAAACAGGTACAAAGCGTAATGGTGTTGCTAATATTGGAAACAATCCCACTTTTGATCACCAAACGCATCGGGTTGAGGTGCATATATTGGATTTTGACAGTGTTGTTTATGGACAACAGTTTGAGATACAGTTTATCGATAGAATGCGGGGCGAGATTGCTTTTAGCAATGTTGAGCAACTAAAAGTGCAAATGCAGGCAGATATTGAATTTGCACGGAAACAGTATTTTTGATATGTAGCTAGTTTACATGTTTCTACTTTTGTGTTAAAATGTCATTTAGTGAGTAAAGCTCACATCTAACCATAGCGAGGATAATCGAGTCTCCGGCGGTGTCTTGGCTAATGGGGATATAAGAAAAAGGAAGTGAATCACGTGTTGACACCTGAAAACAAACAAAAACTTATCGAGAAATACCGCGTGCATGAAAATGATACCGGTTCTCCTGAAGTTCAGATTGCTATTCTTACTGAACGTATCAATTACTTAACCGAGCATTTAAGAGAACATAAAAAAGATCATCACTCTCGTCGCGGCCTGCTAAAAATGGTTGGTCAGCGCAGAGGTCTCTTAAATTACCTGCGTGAAAACGATATTGAGCGTTATCGTTCAATTCTAGAAAAACTTAACTTACGTAAATAAAAAGCGGATTTTCCGCTTTTTATTTTTTTACGGGTTAAAGGAAATAAAAAAGGGAATAATAAGAAAAATGTCGAACAGTTAATCTTTGTGAAAAGAAAAGGGGTTTAGACAGAGGAGGAAAATATAATATGGAAAAATTCCAGATGGAATTAGGTGGCCGAACTCTGATTATTGAATCAGGGAAAATGGCTAAACAAGCTAGTGGTGCAGTATTAGTGCGCTATGGCGATACGGCTGTACTGGTTGCAGCAACTCAATCAGCAGAACCAAGACCAGGTATTGATTTTTTTCCGTTAACCGTTGATTACGAAGAACGGTTATATTCGGTAGGTAAAATTCCCGGTGGTTTTATTAAACGTGAAGGACGTCCCAGTGAAGCTTCCATTTTGGCCAGCCGTTTAATTGACAGACCAATTCGGCCGCTGTTTGCCGATGGATTGCGTAATGATGTTCATGTAGTAGCAACCGTATTGTCAGTGGATCAAAATAATCCGCCTGATATTGCTGCAATGATTGGCGCATCTTGTGCTTTAGGCATTTCAGATATTACCTTTAACGGGCCGATTGGCGGTGTTCGTGTCGGCTTGATTGATAAGCAATTTATTTTAAATCCTACGGTAGAGCAGCAGGGAAAAAGTGAGCTTAACTTAGTGGTAGCCGGTACCAAAGAGGCTATTTTGATGGTTGAAGCAGGTGCTAACGAACTGACTGAAGCTACTATGCTGGAAGCCATTTTATTTGGTCATGAAGCGATTAAACAAATTGTGGCTTTCCAAGAAGATATTATTGCTAAGATTGGCAAGCCCAAAAAGGAAAAACCACTTTACGAAGTTCCGGCCGAAATTGATACGGCTATGCGCCAATACATAACTGATAGATTAAAAGTTGCTGTGGCTAATGCGGACAAACTTGTACGCGAAGAAAATATTAAGCAGCTTAAAATCGAAGCTACCGCGCATTTCGTGGCAATGTATCCTGAGAATGAAAAAGACATAAATAATATGTTCCAAAAGATTCTCAAAGAGATTGTGCGGAAAATGATTACGGTAGATAAAATCCGCCCAGATGGCCGTAAAGTTGACGAAGTACGCCCTATTACCTGCGAAGTGGGTTTATTAGCCCGTACGCATGGTTCAGGCTTATTTACACGCGGTCAAACCCAGGTGCTTACTATTACTACTCTTGGTGCTATCGGTGACGAACAGATTCTTGATGGTCTTGGCGTTGAGGAATCCAAACGCTATATGCATCATTATAATTTCCCATCCTTTAGTGTTGGCGAGACCAGACCTTCCCGTGGGCCAGGGCGCCGCGAGATTGGTCATGGTGCGCTGGCTGAGCGGGCATTAGTACCTGTTATTCCTTCTGAAATGGAGTTTCCGTATACACTCCGCTTAGTATCAGAGGTGATTGAGTCCAATGGTTCAACCTCAATGGGAAGTGTCTGCGGCAGTACTTTGTCACTCATGGATGCAGGTGTTCCCATAAAAGCTCCGGTATCTGGTGTTGCTATGGGTTTGGTAAAAGACGGAGAAAATTATGCAGTTTTAACTGATATTCAGGGCATGGAAGATGCGCTGGGTGATATGGACTTTAAAGTTGCTGGTACTACCAAAGGGGTAACTGCCATGCAGATGGATATGAAAATATCCGGTATTACCAAAGAAATTTTTGAAGCTGCACTGGAACAGGCTAAACGCGGCCGGATGCATATATTGGAGAAAATGCTGGAAGCTATCCAAGAACCAAGAAAAGATCTGTCGCCGTTTGCACCACGCATTATTACTATGGAAATTGATCCAGATAAAATTCGTGATGTTATTGGACCAGGCGGTAAAACTATTAAGAAAATTATTGAAGAAACTGGCGTCAGTATTGATATTGAAGATGACGGCAAGGTATTTATTGCAGCCGTTGACGTAGAAGCCGGACAAAAAGCAGTGCGCATTATTGAAACCTTAGTGCGCAGTGTCGAAGTTGGCACTACCTATGTTGGTAAAGTTACCAGATTAATGAATTTTGGTGCATTTGTTGAAATTCTTCCTGGTAAGGAAGGGCTTGTACATATTTCCCAATTAGCCCTGGAACGAGTTGCCAAAGTAGAAGATGTTGTCAAAATTGGCGATGAAATTACGGTTAAAGTGACCGAAATTGATCGTCAAGGACGTATTAACCTTTCGCGCAAGGAATTGCTGAAATCAGAGTCACAGAACAATCCATCTGAACCTGCAGAACAATAGAAAATAACCAATGAGGGGCTGTCGCAATAGTGATATAAAATTATCGCTGGCGATGGCTCTTTTTTATGGAGAAATCTAATCTGCGCGTAAATAAGAGGCTCTATGTCAACGGTTGGGGTAAAGCATAAAGTAAATGATTAATGGAACATCGAGGACTTTTTCAGATCAATGAAATATTAGGGGCGGGAGGCACTTCGGCGTAAGCCGTGTTTTTTTATTGGTTCATAAAATATAACCAATGCTAATACACTGTATTACTTATAGCAAAGTCATGGGGTATGGGGTGAGGATAATGGAATGTAAAGTGATAATTGTAAAAAAAGTTCGCGCGTGGTATGTATACTTTGCAGTTGGCGTTTTTATGACTGTTGCAATGATTTCAGGTGCTACGCAACCACTTTTAGATACTACGCTAGTAGCTTCTGCTGTGTCGCCAATATTTCAAGGTAACCCTAATCAGCCTCAAGTTGCTTTGGCCTGTAATGTGTTTTGGGGAGAAGAATATTTGCCTAATATGCTTAAAACACTTGATGACAATAATGTGCGTATTACTTTTTTTATTGGGGGTAGCTGGGCTAATAAATATCCCGAGGTACTTAAAGACTTAGCTAACAGAGGGCATGAACTTGGAAACCACACCTATAGCCATCCTCATCCCAATACTTTGAGTAAAGAAAAAAACAAGGAACAGATACTAAAGACAGAAGAACTTGTGGCAAGCCATACCGGCATAAAAACAACGCTGTATGCGCCGCCTTATGGCGAATACAATAATACGGTATTGTTGGCTGCACAGGAACTTTCATACACCACTATTATGTGGAGTATTGATACTGTTGATTGGAAACGGCCGCCACCTGATGTTCTACAAGCGCGTGTGCTTAAAAAAATTCATAATGGTGCTATTATTTTGATGCATCCGACAGCGCCGACGGCACAAGCTCTCCCCGGGCTTATAAACGAGATAAAGAAACGTGGATATACTATTGTGCCGGTAACTGATATACTAAAATAGAATATAAAGGCAGGTTGATACCTGCTATTTTTATTGCTTATTTATCTGAGACATGATACTATATGTTTACATAAAAAGTTTTTGTCCGATGACTAACCCGTTCTAATACTCCCGTCCTTTGCAGGCTGGAGTAAAGAACGGCTAGACGTTAGGATAATTCGACTAAGATTCAGATGGGGTTAAAGCCCCATTTGAATCAAGTCTCATTTATGAATAGCATAAAAAGCAATATCGGCTTGCGCCGTCGCTAAGGAGCGGCGCAAGCCGTGTTTTCTTATTGTTGGAAGGGAGGCTGATATATGAGAAAGTATAAAAGTGCTATATCACGGTTAATGATTATGTTTTTTATGATGAGTAGTATTATATTGCCTGTTACCTCTGTACATGCCTTTTCGGTTTCGGATTTATTGGGCCAGCCTTTTGGTTCTACTGAATCTGGTTTGACAAAGGGAATGAGTACAAGTAACGGCCTGTTAAATAGTTTGCTGGGATTATTACTTGGCAAATTTTTAGGTAATGGCCTAGATACGCAAACACCTGACGCTGATGCTGGAGGACCCAGCCGGGCAGCTAAAGAGTTTGTTGGTTTTTATGCTGAATGGTGGGGCGAAGACACTTCTTCTTATAACTCAATGATAAAAAACGCTAAGATGATTAAAACCATCGCACCATTTTGGGCAACATTGCAAGCTGATGGCACGGTGCTTGACCGCGGAGGCAATGATCATGAAGCTGTGGTTAAAGCGGCTCAGCAAAAGAATATGTCAGTATTGCTGTTAGTTAATAATGCTAAACAGGATAATGCTGCACCACCAATTCATACAGTACTGACAAATCCGGCACTTAGGACGAAAGCAATTGATAACTTTGAGGCATATATCAAGAAGTATGGTCTTGATGGTATCAATGTTGATTTTGAAATGGTACCTGCTGAGGATCGGGATAATTTGACCGCGTTTATGCGCGAGCTTTATGCGCGCCTTAAACCTCAGGGATATATTGTATCCATTGACGTATTTCCTAAACAGAATGAAAATAACGATGTGGCAGCTGCCTACGATTATGCTGAACTGGTTAACTACGCTGACAAAATTATGATTATGACCTATGACAATCATGGTACGTGGAGCGGTCCAGGTCCAATCGCAGACATTTCTTGGGTGGAAAATAACCTGAAATATGCGCTGAAGTTTATTCCTAAGAATAAATTATATCTTGGTATTGCCGCATATGGTTATGATTGGGGCGGACAAAGTACAGAGTCTTTGGAATATAACACAATTATGACTTTAGCTCAGCGTTATGGACAAGCAGTACAGTGGGATGATACAGCAAAAGCGCCGTATTTTAGTTATGCTGCGCCTGATGGTGTACAGCACACGGTTTGGTTTGAAAATAGCAACAGCCTAAAATATAAGTTGGCACTCATAACTAAATATGATATTGCCGGCGCTGCCATGTGGAAGCTTGGTGAAGAAGATCCGGCAATATGGCCGGTTGTGAGTGAGATGTTTCAGAAGTAATTTCAATAATAATAACTTTAGGAGGCAGTAGTGTATAGTAAAAAAATAGTAACAATAGTTATGCTTGCAGTTTTGGTATTCAATGTAATCGGGCCGGTACAAATAAGCCACGCCGCAGCTTTAGATAATGTTATTGGTACACTGACGGCTTCCACAGTTTCATCACCAGATGGTGGTTCGAATGTGTTTAGTAAACTGTTTAGCTTATTATTTGACAAAATATTAGGACCGATATTAAATATTTTTGGCGGAGGTAAGGCGGCAAATTCTCAAGCAGAAAATCCGGTTAAAGTAACCCCACTTCCGTCAGACGGGAATACAAGTATTGTTGATAGTGGTGTATTACGGGGCAAAGTAATTATTGTTGACCCCGGACACGGGGGCAGCAATCCTGGTGCTGTAGCAAATAACACCAGGGAGACAGATAATAATTTGGCTGTTAGTCTCAAATTGAAGGACAAGCTGACTAAAGCCGGAGCTAAAGTAGTTATGACAAGAGAGAGTGACCGTACTGTTGCGCCTGAAGGCAGCTCGTTAGGACAAGAGTTGTCAGCACGAGTTAATATTGCTGAAACCAATAATGCCGATATGTTTGTCAGTATCCACTCTAACTCTAACCCTGATCCTTCTTTATACGGTGCTATGACGTTCTATCCAAGCGGCAAAGCATCTAAATTGGCACTAGAGGTACAAAACAGTATTATTACTCAAACCGGTGCTGTAGATAAAGGGACTTCGCCAGCTACGTTTTATGTACTAAGAAACACATCAATGCCTAGTATTTTAGTGGAAATGGGCTTTATCAGCAATGCGGACGAAGCTAAGAAATTACAGGAAGACAGCTACCGTAATAAGGTGGCCCAAGGTATATTTAACGGGGTAGTAAAATATTTTACCAATCAGTGACGATAAGTGTGACTAAAACAGAGATAAACGAGAATACCCTTTATCCGATGACTAACCCGCGCTCTTATTCCCACTTACACAAGTAGGAATAAGAGCGGTTAAGTCCCTGGATAAGGGCGACTAACTTTCAGCTGGGGTTAAAACCCCATCTAAAACTAAGTCTACTTTATCTCTGTTTTTTTCTTTTGCAAATTTATGTATAATAGGGAATAGCTAATCTGGCAAGTGATAATAGTTTGGTATGAAGCAAAGGAGATTCTATGTATAAAAAATCAATATTACCTAATGGAATTCGTGTAGTTTCTGAGACCATTCCGTATGTTAAATCAGTTACAATGGGAGTATGGGTTGGAACAGGATCAAGGTTTGAAGAAGAAGATAATCATGGAGTGTCTCATTTTATTGAGCACTTAATGTTTAAGGGAACAACCCGGCGATCAGCTAAAGACATTGCTGAGATGGTTGATGCTGTTGGCGGGCAGTTAAATGCTTTTACTGCAAAAGAGTGCACTTGTTATTACTTAAAGGTATTGGATTCGCATGCTGAACTGGCAATGGATATTCTCAGTGATATGCTGCTAAAATCCAAATTTGCTGAAGAAGATATTGAGCGTGAGCGTCAAGTTGTGATTGAAGAAGTACATATGTATGAAGATTCACCGGAAGAATTAGTTCATGATATTCATCTTGATACAGTATGGCCGATTCACCCGCTTGGCCGAAATATTTTGGGTACGACTGAATCCATCGAGAGATTTAATCGAAAATCTGTACTTAAGTATTATCAAGATTTCTATACGCCTGATAATGTGGTAATTGCGGCTGCTGGCAATATAACTCATGAGCAATTGGTGGAATTGGCCATGCGTTATTTTAGTGAACTAAAAGGGAACAAAAGAAAATTTGCGATAACAACCCCGAATTATACTCCGACACGAACTGTTATTAATAAAGATTCTGAGCAAGTGCATATGTGTTTGGGAACAATAAGTGTTCCTCAGGATAATCCCCTATTATATCCGACTTACATTTTTAGTAATATTTTAGGCGGGGGAATAAGCTCAAGATTATTCCAGGCTATTCGCGAGGAACGTGGTCTGGCTTATTCCATATATTCCTATCAAAACAGCTATAAAGATGCCGGGTTGCTTACCATATATGCTGGAACTCGGCCAGGAAATGTAAGTCAGGTGCTAGAGCTTGTTATAGAAATTTTGCGCGAATTTAAAAGTAAAGGCATTACTGAACAAGAATTGGTTAAAGCCAGAGAGCAGATCAAAGGGAGTTTACTTCTTGGTTTGGAAAGTTCCAGCAGCCGGATGTCCAGGATTGGAAAAATGGAAGTTACATTAGAAAAATTTATTACATTAGATGAAGTAGTAAGTAAGATTGACAGGGTTAGCTTAAAAGATGTCAATCAGTTGATTGAGCAAATGCTTGTTGCCGAAAAATTATGTTTTACGGCGTTAGGACCTATTGATTCATCAGATATAAATACTGCTTTTACAATTTAGAGGGGGATTTTTATGGCAAGAGGTTTTGAAGTTGTTAGTCAATATCAAGATTGTGATATAAAGTTACCTGTGCGGAAGACTGCATACAGTGCCGGATATGATATTACTATTGCCCAAGATGCTACTTTGGTTCCCGGAAAGGTCGTTTTAGTACCGACCGGAGTTAAAGCCTATATGGAGCAAGACGAGTATCTGGGTATTCATATTCGGTCCGGTTTATCAATTAAACATGGTTTAAGCTTAATTAATGGGCAAGGAATTATTGATGCCGACTACTATAATAATGAGGATAATGAAGGGCATATTTTAATTGCCGTTTATAACCATGGATCAGAACCAGTGGTGCTCACAAAAGGAACAAGACTGGCTCAGGGAATTTTTTATAAGTATTTAAAAACAGATCATGATTGTGCAGACAATGTTCGCTCAGGAGGATTTGGAAGTACCGGGCAATAACCGCGAGAAGAACTTTTTTCATAACTTCTTCTTAGATACCATATACATTTGGTAGAGGTAGATTAAGGAGGAGCTAGTTTGTATACATGGGCAACATTGGGGCTAGTTGTCCTGATAATCATGGGGTCTGTTTGGTTGCGTGTTTGTGATTATCGCATATCCTTAAATAATACAGCTAAAGTTGAACCCAAAGCATCGCCTTTTTCTACGGCCATACAAAATTTAGTAGCTACTGCCGGTGGTGTATATCTTTCTTTAGTTATGATTGTATCTTTTTTAAAGCTGGATATACCTGAAAGAATAACTGTCAGTATAATTGTCTTTGATCCTCTGGCAATGACGGCTGTTGTAGTAGCTGTTATTCAACCATTTTTTTGTAGGATATTTGATAGTAAGTAGGTGGAATGTGTGCGGATAAGCGAGATGGCTGGCAAAGAAGTTATTAATTTGGGAGATGGTGCACGGCTAGGTATTGTTGGTGAGTGTGAACTCACTTTTGACAGCCGATCTGGAATGATAGTTGGCTTAATACTACCCAAACGCAGATCTATGTTAAATTTTTTAGGTGAGAATCAGAGTGTTACAATACCCTGGAAATCAATCAAGCGTATAGGGGATGAAATTGTTATTGTTGATTTAAATAACGCTTATGAGCGCATGTATTCGAGATGATTTTGGGATAAAAAGTCTTGTATGGGTCAACCTAACATTAAACTGTAATTCAGAATAATGTTAGGGGGCTTATTGATGTCAATAACAAACAATTCGACAGACGCTATGCAAGGAAGTATTAATAATTCGGCAACCACTCAAGTTGCTGGTCAGCAAGGGAATGCGGTTGTAACTAGCTATACAAATGCTCAATCGCAAACTACAGCAAATTCTTCAACACAAAATATGGGAACAGTTGCTCAGTCTTCATCGGCTGGGTCACAATCAGGCAAGCAGGGAGTAAAAAGCGTAATTGGTGTATTCAATTCCCGTGATAATGCTGAACAGGCGGTAAATGCTCTTAGAAGCCAAGGGTTTACAACAGAAGAAATAAATATTGTATCAAAGAATAAAAAACAGCAAGGTCAAGGTGAGGAATATTTTGAGGATGACATTACCGATGGTGCTTTGACTGGCGGAACTTTAGGAGGTATTGGCGGCTTGCTGTTAGGGGCTGGTGCATTAGCCATTCCTGGAGTAGGACCAGTTATTGCCGCAGGTCCAATAGCTGCTGCTTTAAGTGGAGCGGTAGCGGGTGGTATTGCCGGTGGGCTCATTGATTGGGGTATTCCTGCCGAAGCCGGTAGACGTTATGAACAGCAAGTAGCTCAAGGCGGGATTTTGGCAATAATCCGTTCTGATGCAGCTAAATCAAATCAAGCTGCACAAGTTTTGCGTCAAAACGGAGCTAAAGATGTTGAAGTTCATGCATTGAAGTAGTTGCTCTCGGTAAAAATGTTTGGGTTGTTAGTTTTTCAATATTTATTGACAATATGGGAACCTTTGGTATAAAATGTGTATAAAATAAATAAGCAACATCCTGTAAAGGATGAAGTAGAGGTGCGGGAGTCAAGAGTACTTTCAGTGAGAGTGGTATCGATGAACTGAAAGAAAAGGGGTAACCGCCGAAGTAAGAAAGAATGCCAAATCTTCTTACTGGTTTTACATCGAATAGATGTGAGACTGTCACCATTACTTGGTGGAGCGCTATCTCATCTGGTCAGGGACGATATATACGCATATATTTTCCTAAGGTCAGATAATGCTGTTTTGGCAGCTGGTGAGAGAGACGCTCACCGGCTGCTTTTTGTTTAAGATGTATAATTATTAGGCTGGAATATTTACTATTCATAAAAGGCATGATGGTCTTGCCGGTACCTAAGAAGAATTGGTCTAAGATCTGGTTTTTTCTTAATTAAAACAGGAGGTGGCAGCGCTTGATTAGAGTAATGGTGTGTGGCGCTTATGGCAAAATGGGAAAAGAAGTGTTACGGGCAGTTCATAACGACCCGAATTTAAGTGTTGTAGGAGCAGTCGATATAAATTCCGACTTTGCCGATGTCGGAGATATTATTGGTGCAGGAAAAACAGGTGTAACGGTTGGTAATGATTTAATAACTGTTATCAATGAAACAAAACCGCAGGTTATGGTTGATTTTACTAATCCGCAGTCGGTTCTTAACAATATTAAAATTGCAATCAAAAATGGTGTTTGTCCGGTGGTTGGGACTACAGGTTTAACAGATGAAAATGTGGATGAAATCCGTGAACTTTGCACATTTTCTAAGGTCAACGCCATTATTTCGCCTAACTTTGCTATCGGAGCTATTTTAATGATGAAACTTGCGCAAGAGGCTGCTAAATATCTACCACATGTTGAAATTATCGAAATGCATCATGATCAAAAATTGGATGCTCCATCAGGCACAGCGCTTAGGACTGCTGAATTAATTGCCGGGGTAAGGGGAACAATGCAGCAAGGACACCTAGATGAGAAAGAAAAGCTGACTGGAGCGCGTGGCGGCGATATTGCCGGGATTAGATTGCACAGCGTTCGCTTACCGGGTTATGTGGCGCATCAGGAAGTAATTTTTGGTGGCTTAGGCCAGACGCTTACTATTCGTCATGACTCAATATCCAGAGAATGCTTTATGCCGGGAGTGGTGTTAGCCTGTAAAAAAGTACTGACTGTTGACGGACTGATTTTTGGTCTTGAGCATATAATGGGCTAAAGTTACGCAAAAGACGAGGCCGATTTTAAAATTATATGAGCATATTTATAGTTAAGAATGGGGGAATAGGTATATGAAAAAGCATAATGTAGCGATCTTAGGGGCAACCGGGGCTGTTGGCCAAGAATTTTTGAAACTTATTGAGGAGCGCAATTTCCCTTTTAACCAGTTGAAATTGTTGGCATCTGAACGATCTGCCGGCAAGATTATCCACTTTATGGGGAAAGATTACATAGTTGAAGAGGCAACACCAGATTCATTTAATGATGTGCAAATTGCTTTATTTGCAGGTGGGTCAATTAGTAAAACCTTAGCTCCGGAAGCCGCCCAAAGAGGCGCGGTTGTTATTGACAACTCCAGTGCTTTCCGTATGGATCCGGAAGTGCCGCTAATTGTACCGGAAGTAAATCCTGAGGCCATAAAAAATCATAAAGGGATTATTGCAAACCCTAACTGTTCGACAATAATTATGGTTATGGCATTAAAACCCTTATATGACGCAGTAAAAATTAAACGGATAGTTGTTTCCACCTATCAGGCTGTTTCCGGTGCCGGTAAAGAGGGGATTGATGAACTGAGCGACCAGGTTAAGGCTATTGTGGAGAATCGACCGGTAGAAGCTAATATCTTGCCAAGTGCCAGCTTGCCTAAACATTACCAAATAGCGTTTAATCTTTTGCCTCACATCGATGTGTTTGTTGAAGATGACTACACCAAAGAAGAAATGAAAATGGTAAATGAAACCCATAAAATACTTAATGACTATACTATTGGAATAACTGCGACGACAGTGCGGGTGCCAGTATATCGGAGTCATTCTGAGTCAATAAATATCGAATTTAATGGGCCGCTTTCTCCAGAAGAAGCAAAACAATTACTAGCTAAATTCCCAGGGGTTATTGTAGAGGATAATCCGGCTGAAATGCTGTATCCGATGCCACTATATACCTCGGATAAAAACGAAGTGTTTGTTGGTAGGGTTCGTCCGGACAAGAGCGTGCCTTATGGGCTAAATCTGTGGGTAGTTGGCGATCAAATCAGAAAAGGGGCAGCGCTTAACGCTGTGCAAATCGCTGAATATATGATTGAGCATAATTTAATTTGAGGTGTACAAAATGCGAATAATTGTCCAGAAGTTCGGGGGAACGTCGGTTGCGTCTCCTGAAGTGCGGGAACTTGTACTGCGCAAGATTGCGAAGGCGCGGGAACAAGGTTTTAATCCAGTAGTTGTAGTATCAGCCATGGGGCGCCAAGGTGCTCCCTACGCCACAGACACATTAATAGGTATTGCCCGGTCGGCATATAAAAGTATTGCTGCCCGTGAACTTGACCAAATTATGTATTGTGGCGAAATGATTTCTGCCGTAATCATGGCCGGTACACTGCAGGCCGCTGGTATGGACGCTGTTATGTTGACAGGAGGACATGCGGGAATTATTACTGATGATAATTTTACTGATGCCCGTATTCTAAAATGTGATGCAACAAGGTTATTCAGCCTTTTAAAACAAGGGAAGGTTCCTGTTGTATGTGGTTTTCAAGGTATGACCAGCGAAGGTGAATTTACTACATTGGGGCGTGGTGGCAGCGATACAAGCGCATCAGCCTTGGGGGCGGCGCTAAACGCTGAAATGATAGAAATATACACTGATGTTGACGGAATTATGACTGCAGATCCAAGAATTGTTGACAATGCCAAAATTCTTGATTGTATCAGTTATGGTGAAGTATGTCAGTTGGCTCATCAAGGTGCCAAGGTTATTCATCCGCGGGCAGTTGAAATTGCTATGCAAAAGAATATTCCACTTGTAGTTAAATCAACATTTTCTGACGCACCTGGAACGCTTATTACCAATATTGCCAAGGAAGACACTGACGGGGCGACTGTGATGGATCGTGTCGCTACCGGTGTAACGTATTTGAACAATATTGTACAGATTAAAGTTCATTTAGATGATTCGCTGGGAACTGATGCGAGTTTTAAGGTATTTAAAAAAATGGCGGATAATGGTATTAGTGTGGATTTAATTAATGTTCATCCAGGGCAGATTATGTTCACTATCAATGCCGATCACGCTGAAAAAGCAGCAACACAACTCAAACAACTGGCGTATACCTTTGATGTACTGGAAAAGTGCGCAAAAGTATCTGTGGTAGGCGGCGGAATGCGAGAGGTGCCGGGCGTGATGGCAAGTTTTGTTGAGGCACTGTCACTTAAGGGGATTGCTATTCTCCAGACAGTAGACTCGCATACATCGATTTCTGTACTGGTACAGCAGAACGATCTAGGGGCGGCAGTTAAATCACTTCATGAGAAGTTCGGCTTGTCAGGTGAATAAGCTTTAGCAAATTAAATAAGGGGAGAGCGTAATGAGGAATTTCGGGCGAGTCTTAACCGCAATGGTAACCCCGTTTAATTCTGACTTTAGTGTAAATTATAGTGAAGCAGCCAATTTGGCAAAATATCTTGTAAATAACGGCTCTGATGGAGTAGTTGTTGCTGGCAGCACGGGAGAATCAGCCACCTTAAGCAAAGATGAAAAGTTAACTTTGTTTAGTGTGGTGCTAGAGGCTGTCGGTGATAAAGCTACTGTTATTGCCGGCACTGGATCTAATGATACGAGAACTTCTATCGAACTGACGAAAGAAGCGGAGAAGATAGGTGTGCACGGGGCAATGCTTGTTGGCCCCTACTATAACAAGCCGCCACAAGAAGGTTATTATCAGCATTTTAAGGCCATTGCTGATGCTACAACGCTACCGCTTATTGTATATAATGTTCCCGGACGTACTGCCTCTAACATATTGCCAACAACCATTGCGCGCTTGGCTGAAATTAAGAATATAGTTGCAGTTAAGGAAGCAAGCGGATGTTTGGATCAGGTTTCAGAAATTATTCGTACAACTCCAGAAGAGTTTTTGGTATATAGTGGAGATGATGGTTTGACTTTGCCGCTCCTCGCGGTAGGCGGTTGCGGAGTAATTAGCGTGGCTGCACATGTTGTGGGAAAACGCATGCAAGAAATGATTGCTGCATTTTTGGCCGGTGAAAGAAATAAAGCTGAATTCATACATCGTGAACTTATGCCATTTTTTAAAGTGATTTTTGTGACTACTAATCCAATACCAATTAAAAAAGCTGTGAATATCCTGGGAATAAATGCCGGACCGGTAAGATTGCCATTAGTGCCTCCTACGGCCGGCGAAGTAGAGCAATTAACCAAGGTAATGCAAGCCATTGGTGCTGTAAGCTAAAGTATTGACCGGCAGCGGGTGCTGCCGGTTTTTGTATGTCTCGAAGATATTTGCATATAATATTGCCGAGTGAGCGCTACCACTTGTTGTCAGGGGGTATCAAATAGGTTATAATTATTAACAAGTGGGCAGTACGGCCGGTTTTACTTAATGGTTTTATGAACGGGCGTTTACGACTTATTTTTAACTGATTTCAAAATTTTGGAGGTGTATGTTTTTTTGGCTCGACAACTAAACAAAGTGCAAATTATTCCCCTGGGCGGCATGGGGGAAATTGGGAAAAACATGACGGTTATCCGGTACGGTGACGAGATAATCGTAATTGATGCTGGGCTAATGTTTCCCGAAGATGATATGCTAGGTATTGATTTGGTAATACCTGACATTACTTATCTGTTGGATAATCGCGATTTGGTTAAGGCAATTGTGCTGACACATGGTCATGAAGACCATATTGGGGCATTGCCTTATATGTTAAGGCAACTTGACGTACCTGTATATGGAACTCGCCTGACGCTCGGAATATTGGAAGGCCGGTTAAAGGAACACCATGTTTCTGCAGAGCTGCATGCGGTTAAATCAGGCGACCAAATTCAAATTGGTAATTTTAAGCTAGGCTTTATTCGTGTCAGTCACAGTATAGCTGATGCAGTTGCGTTATCGATACAAACACCAGCCGGGGTAATTGTTCACACTGGCGATTTTAAACTGGATCAAACACCGGTTGATGGGAAAGTTATGGAGTTTCATAAATTTGCTGAACTAGGTGATCAGGGGGTATTGGTGCTTTTAGCCGATAGTACCAATGCTGAGCGTCCAGGCTATACGCAGAGTGAAAAATCCGTTGGTTTAACTTTTGATGAAACATTCCGGAATGCACGGGAACGTATTATTATTGCTTCCTTTTCTTCCAATATTCATCGAATCCAGCAAGCTATTGATACTGCCTGCAAATATCGACGCAAGGTGGCTGTTCTTGGCCGCAGTATGCTCAATGTTATTAATATTGCATTAGAATTAGGATATTTGAATGTGCCGGAAGGTGTGTTTATTGATGTTGATGAAATCAATAATTATCCTGCGTCCGGAATTGTGATTTTGACAACTGGCAGTCAGGGTGAACCCATGTCGGCATTAACCAGAATGGCGATGTCTGATCATAAGAAAGTAGAAATTGTTCCGGGAGATACGGTAGTTATTTCGGCAACACCAATACCAGGAAATGAGAAACTGGTTTCACGTACAATAGATTTTCTTTTTCGGCAAGGCGCTGAAGTTGTGTATGAAGGTATCCATGTTTCCGGTCATGCCAGTCAAGAGGAGCTTAAATTAATTCATAATCTTATACGTCCCAAATTTTTTATTCCTGTGCATGGTGAATATCGCCATTTAGTCAAGCATTCCCAATTGGCACAAGCATTAGGTATGCCAAAAGAAAATATTTTTATAGCTGAAAATGGACAAACACTGGAATTTACTGCTGAAAAAGGAGTAATTACAGGAAAAGTTACCTCTGGCAATGTGTTGGTTGATGGCTTGGGAGTGGGAGATGTCGGCAATATTGTGCTTAGGGATCGTCGCCAACTTTCTCAGGATGGGATATTAATTATTGTCGTGACAATGGACAAAGAGCGCGGGCAAGTTGCTGCCGGGCCGGATATTGTTTCGCGTGGTTTTGTTTATGTGCGTGAATCTGAGCAACTTATGGACGAAGCTAAAGAGCGAGTGCGACAAGCGTTAGAAAAATGTGAACTTAATGGTGTTACCGAATGGGCGACCATCAAATCTAATGTGCGTGATACACTTGGCAAATATTTGTATGAACGTACGCGCCGCCGGCCTATGATTTTACCCATTATTATGGAAGTGTAAACAAAGACGCCTTAGCCCAACCTGAGGGGAATAGGTTGCTGAGCTAAGGCGCTTCTATTTTAATAAAGTATGAAATCTTTTTCAGTGACAATACTATGTATGATAAAAATGACTATATAGATGAACGCTGGAGGGATATTTGTATGATAGTTAATGATAATCCGGTAGTTGCTCCGCCGGGAGTAAACCCTGAAGAACCACAGATACAGCCAACACCACATGACAACCCCAAAAAGAGCAGGCAAGCTCATAAAGGGGGAGTAGCCGAAAATATACAAGAATTAGGAGCAACAGAAGTACCGACGGCTAAAAGTAATATTCACGTTATGACGATAATTGGCCAGATTGAAGGCCATATGGTGCTGCCGCCCCAAAACAAAACTACCAAGTACGAGCATATTATGCCGCAGATTGTAGCAATCGAACAGTCCGACGAAATCGATGGTTTGCTATTGGTACTTAATACTGTTGGCGGTGATGTTGAGGCTGGGTTAGCCATTGCCGAAATGATTGCCAGTATGTCCAAACCTACGGTTTCAATAGTATTGGGTGGCGGCCATAGCATTGGAGCGCCTATTGCCGTTTCGGCATCCTGTTCATTTATTGTGGAAAGCGCTACCATGACCATTCATCCCATTCGCCTTACCGGGTTAGTAATTGGAGCGCCGAGTTCTTTTGATTATCTTGAAAAGATGCAAGAACGAGTTAATAAATTTGTTGTGGGACATTCAAATATCAGTGAAAAGAAATGGAAAGAATTATTGTTTAAGACTGGTGAGTTGTCGAGGGACATCGGCACATCCGTAGGCGGCAGAGATGCTGTAAAATACGGATTAATTGATGAGATAGGTGGCGTATCACAGGCAATAGACAAATTGCAGGAAATGATTGCTGCACATAAAGCGCATAAAGAAAATAAGGGGCTGAAGCAGTAATGGTTCTATGGACAATCGTGCCCGAAGAAGCAATATTTGCAGAATCTATTCAGCCGGTGGTCTATGAAGAAATGCAATATCTAGGTCAAAAGGTCATGGTGGAAAAAATCTCGCCCAACCAATTCCGGGTTGTTCGTTTACTTACAACAGCGCCAGCGGATTACCTTCGCAATGATTTGCAGCCAGGAACGGTCATAATATGGAAGCCTGCTCTTGAAGCGCTCTCGTAAGAGGGCGTTTTCTTAGTCAAACAAGTAGAATAGAGGATTTTTTATTATTACGTAGAACAGAATAGTGTTAGAGGTGGTTTGCGTTGCCTAGATGGTTGAACCATTTAACTCCTGAGTTACGACATGAATTATTTGGCATTACAATGGTTACAGGAGGAATTTTAGCATTAATTAGTCTGATTGGGTTAAATGTCGGCCCAATTGGATTGTTTATATCAAAAATACTGAAGTATACTTTCGGAATTGGTGCCATAATCGTTCCGGTAGTGTTTTTTGTAATTGGCCTAAAGTATATTGTAGCAAAGGGGTCAATTAGTTATTCCGTTAAGTTTTGGGGTTTATTGCTTTTATATTTTGTGGTTTTAGCAATTTATCATCATATTAGGATCCCGGTTGGGCAGGAAATTTTTCCTGAAAGCCTGGTTACAGGCGGAGGATTAACCGGCGGCATGACGCTTTTTTCTCTGCGTAAACTGCTTGGGGTACATGGCTCAATTATTGTGCTTTCTGCGTTGTTGCTTTGCTCAGTACTGATGACTACCACCTGGTCACTGGCAAAAACACTATTACAAGCCAAAAGCAAAGCTGTCGAAAGTATGGCTTCTGCTAAGGAAGCCATTGCTGCTTCTGCAGAAACAATTTTTTCCGAGCAAGAGAATGAAAAGCGGCAGCCAAAGTTCTATGACCAACAACGTGATAACAGGCCTGAATTCACAATACAGAAGCAGGAAAAAGAAAACAGCATCTTGCTAGATAATATTGAGCCTCTTATCATGCCACAACAACAGCCGGTGAAGCAATCTATTACCGTCAATAAAGAGGTCACTGAGGTCACTGCGGTTACTGGCGGTTATAAGTTACCACCTGTGTCATTATTAAAGAAGCCCAATCGTCCGCGTTTTGCCAAAGTACCCAAAGAAGTTACCGACAATGCGCGGATACTTGAACAGACTCTTGATAGTTTTGGAGTTAGTGCTAAGGTTATTAATACTTGTCAGGGGCCAACCGTTACCCGTTATGAATTGGAGCCGGCTCCAGGTGTAAAAGTAAGTAAAATAGTAAATTTAGCAGATGATTTAGCGTTAAAATTGGCATCGTCGGGGGTGCGAATTGAAGCGCCTATTCCGGGTAAAGCGGCAATAGGTATTGAAGTGCCAAATAAAGAATTATCCGGGGTGGCTTTACGGGAAGTTTTGGAAACTGACGAATTTCAAAAAACAGCTTCTAGTTTGACGGTAGCTCTGGGAAAAGACATTGCCGGACAGCCTATTATGGCAGACCTGGCTAAGATGCCGCATTTATTAGTGGCTGGTGCTACTGGTTCTGGAAAAAGTGTTTGTATCAATACGTTAATTACAAGTATCTTATTTAAAACCCGTCCAGATGAAGTAAAATTGGTGCTTATTGATCCTAAGATGGTTGAATTGACGAATTATAACGGTATTCCACACTTACTGACTCCTGTTGTGACTGACTCCAAGAAGGCTGCATCTGCGTTAAACTGGTCAGTCCAGGAGATGGAACGTCGCTATGAAGTTTTTGCTACAGCAGGAGTACGGGATATTGCCCGTTACAATGAACTTAATCCTGATGGCCGCTTGCCATTAATCGTAATTATTATCGATGAGCTTGCGGATTTAATGATGGTAGCGCCTGTTGATGTGGAAGATGCTATTTGCCGTTTGGCACAGAAGGCAAGAGCTGCCGGTTTGCACTTAGTGCTTGCTACGCAACGTCCTTCTGTTGATGTTATAACCGGCACAATTAAGGCTAATGTGCCTTCGCGTATTTCCTTTGCAGTTTCCTCACAAATTGACTCACGTACTATTTTAGATATGGCTGGAGCTGAAAAACTGTTAGGTAAAGGGGACATGCTGTTTTATCCTGTAGGAGCTTCTAAACCTATCAGGGTGCAGGGGGCCTTTATTGCCGACAGTGAGGTTGAGGATTTAGTAGTCTATATTAAAGAACAGGCTGAACCTGAGTATCATGAAGGTGTTACTACTGTTGAGACGTGTTCTGACTCTAAACCCGAATCAGCCACTTTTGAGGATGAACTTTTGGAAGAGGCAGTACGTATGGTGCTAGAAACCGGGCAAGCGTCTGTGTCTATGCTGCAGCGTAAATTCCGGGTTGGTTATACGCGGGCAGCAAGGTTAATTGATACTATGGAAGAAATGAAAATTGTTGGGCCGAATATTGGTAGTAAAGCCCGAGAGATCATTATGACGTCAGAACAAGTATATTCAAGATATTTCAAAAAATAAATTTGCTTATGCTTACGGCATTTTATACAGGGCAGAATAGTAGTGGTGAGTGAAAGTGCATAACATAATCAAGGTGGAAGACTCTGTAATATTAGATAAAACGATTTTTATTGATGTTCGTTCACCTGCAGAATATGAAGGCGGACATATACCCGGTGCAGTGAATATTCCTTTATTTAATGATGAGGAACGGGCTAAAGTAGGAACTATATATCGACAAGCCAGTGTGGACGAGGCTAAACAGCTGGGATTATCTTTTGTTTCTGCAAAATTGCCGGATATCATTGAGCAGATTCGTTGCCTTAACAAAGAAGATTGCAAAGTTATCATATATTGCTGGCGGGGTGGAATGCGCTCTAAATCAATCGTGGGCGTACTTGAAATGATGGGGATTCCCGCGTGGCAGCTTGTGGGTGGCTACAAAGCGTATAGACAGTATGTTTTAGACAAATTAAAAGAGTTTACAGTTGTGCCACGAATCATAGTGCTATGCGGGTCAACAGGAACTGGAAAAACTTTAGTTTTAAAGCAATTGGAAAAACGTAATATTCCTGTAATTGATCTTGAATATTTGGCTAATCATCGGGGATCGGTTTTTGGGCAAATTGGTTTAGGAAAGTCGGCAACAGCCCAGAATTTTGATGCCAATTTGCTGGTTGAACTTAACCGGTTAAAGAATGAGCCGTATATTGTTGTAGAATGTGAAAGTAAGCGTATTGGTAATGTATATCTCCCAGAATGCCTTTTTAAGGCTATGCGTTCCGGAGAAAAAATACTAATGTCTGCAAGTGTGGAAATAAGAGTAGACAGACTGATCGAAGAGTATTTAGATGTATACAATAGTAATGGTGATGCAATAATTGGCAGCATTGAATCATTGCGCAGACGTCTTGGTACCAAAAAGACCGATAGTTTGATATCTGATTTTAAGGAAGAAAAAATTCGAGCAGTTGTTAAGACTTTGCTCGTAGAGTATTATGATCCAATGTATGGTTATGAAAAAGCAGATAGTGCAGATTATGATTTAGCAGTAAACGCCGATGATGTGGAGAAAGCGACGGAAATGATAATCCAATACTTACAACAGTTTGGGAGGTAGTTGTTTTGCAAACAGTAGGGGAAATTTTACGCGCTGAACGTTTGAAGAAATCGTTATCCATTAAAGATGTTGAAAGTGCTATAAGCATTAGAGCGCTTTATCTAAACGCGATCGAAGAGGGTAATTACAGTGTTGTTCCCGGGGAAGTATATTTAAAGGGATTTATCCGTAATTATGCAACTTTTCTTGGTCTTGATTCTCACGGACTAATGGAACTGTACCGCCAAAATAAGGAACAATCTGGTGAGAACGAACCTGTTGAGCCATTGCAGCAAGAGGTAAAACCAGTAAAATCGACTCAAAGTAAGGAGGGCGGCAGTGGGTGGCTGAAATGGCTAACTGCTGGTGTGTTTGTGGCTTTACTTGCTGGTGGTTTTATTTGGTGGTCGTCAGAGAGCCAGCAACCGGCTCCTGTTCCGCCTAAGGTAACGCAGAAGCAGCCACAGCAGCCGACTGCGACACCGCAGCAAGGTACACAAACCCCGCCGGCTAATCCGCCTGTTCAACCTGCAACTCCAACTCCAGCAACCCCGACAGCCCCAACGACAAACAAAGTGGTTGTAACTGCTAAATTTAGTGCACCCAGTTGGACACAAGTATCGGCAGATGGCAAAGTAATCTATGAAGGTACTCCTAAAAATGGGGAATCACTTACCTGGGAAGCAACAGAAAAAATATCAGTAAAATTTGGCAATGCCGGTGTTGTTGATTTGGTATACAACGGCAAACCTGTGGGGAAACTTGGTGGTAACGGTGACGTTGTTGTCAAGACATTTACATTAACAGGGATTATACAATAGGAATGAGGTAAGTCTAGCAACATGACAGACTTTTTACCAATGACTAAGGATGATATGGCTAAACGTGGCTGGGAGCAGCTGGATTTTCTCTTTATAAGTGGGGACGCTTATGTCGACCATCCTAGCTTTGGACCGGCAATTATTTGCAGGTTGTTGGAAAAACATGGTTATAAGGTTGGGATCATTGCGCAGCCAGACTGGCGTTCAACTACTGAATTTAAACGCTTAGGCAAGCCTCGGTTAGGAATATTAGTCTCTGCAGGCAACTTGGACTCAATGCTTAATAAGTTTACAGCAGCTAAAAAATATCGCAGTACAGACAATTATTCGCCCGGAGGCCAGGCTGGACTTAGGCCGGAACGGGCGACAATTGTTTATTGCAATAGAATCAGGGAAATCTGGAAGCATACTCCGCTTATTATTGGTGGAATCGAAGCCAGTCTAAGACGATTTGCTCATTATGATTATTGGTCAGATAATGTACGGAGATCTATCTTAATAGATAGCCGGGCAGATATGCTGATTTATGGAATGGGTGAAAATCAAATAAAAGAGCTGGCTGACCAATTAGCTGCCGGTATCCCGGTTAATGCTATCCGGGATATACCAGGGACATGCTACCCGACAGAATCAATAGAACATTTGTGGGACTATGTTGAAACACCCAGTTATCAGGATGTTAGCACAAATAAGCAAATGTTTGCAGAAGCTTTTAAAACCCAATACTTAGAGCAGGATCCCATCAGGGGAAAGACCATAGTGCAGGAGCATGGCGGACAGTATGTTGTGCAAAATCCGCCGGCTATGCCGCTGACCACAACCGCGATGGATGAAATATATGATTTGCCATATGAGCGGACATATCATCCCTCTTACATAATGGCCAGAGGTATTCCGGCTATCCAAGAAGTAAAGTTTAGTATTATTAGCCATCGGGGATGTTATGGCAGTTGCTCTTTTTGCGCATTATATGCTCATCAAGGAAGAATAATCCAAAGCCGCAGTCAGGAGTCGATAATAAAGGAAGCTGGCCAGATTGTTAAGCTGCCGGATTTTAAGGGTTATATTCATGATGTTGGTGGGCCAACCGCTAATTTTCGTCACCCTGCCTGTGAACAGCAGGCCGATAGAGGGACTTGCCGCGGCAAGCAGTGTTTGTTTCCTAATGCCTGTAAAAATTTAAATACAGATCACCATGAATATTTGGAATTGCTCAGAGCTATTCGAAAAGTTCCCGGAATAAAGAAAGTCTTTGTTCGTTCCGGATTGCGATATGATTATCTATTAGCTGCCAATGATAAGGAGTTTTTGCGAGAATTATGCGAGCATCATGTCAGTGGACAGTTAAAAATCGCCCCAGAGCATATATCGCCGAAAGTTACTAAATTGATGGGTAAAGCTGGTAAAGATATCTATGTAAAATTTAAAAAGCTTTACGGAGAAGTTAATGAGAAGCTAGGCAAAAAACAATATTTGGTGCCTTATTTTATGTCTAGTCATCCAGGGTCTAGTCTCAAAGAAGCTGTGGAAGTGGCTGAGTTTCTCCGCGATTCCGGTGATCGTCCGGAGCAAGTGCAAGATTTTATTCCAACGCCGGGCAGTTTATCGACATGTATGTATTATACAGGGATGCATCCGCTTACCGGAGAAAAAGTTTATGTTGCGAAAACCCCATATGATAAAAGCTTACAGAGAGCGTTGCTGCAGTATCGTGACCCTAAAAATTACAAACTGGTTTATGAAGCGCTTATTAAAGCAGACCGCAAAGACTTAATCGGCTATGAACCAAAGTGTTTAATCAGACCACCGCGTGATAAGCAGCCTATGGAAACCAAAAGACAAGGAGAATCGAAAAATAAAAATCGAAGATTAATTTCTTCCAGAAATAAAGAACAAAAAAAGAAAACTAGATAAGCTAGTTTTCTTTTTTTCGGGTTGAATGATTAAATTAAGCTGACAGCAAAGTGTCAGGATTAGTCTTGTATAAAACCATAGGCCTTGCGGCAATCTTTAGATAAAAGGTAGACGGCAATTAATCCATGAGGAACAATGGTAATAACACCCATGGTCATGTTGTAGCCAAACATAATTATGAAGCCAAGAATAACAAATAATATGGATAACCCTAACTCAAATAAACGGGCCCAGCGCTTAAGTTTCAATAACCCTAAAGCCGGAACAGCGTATAATAGTACGGCGATAAAGGAATTAAAAGCGGCATTGAGGTTGTTATGGATTAGTCCGTCATAAATACCGAATGCGTAGCCAAATGCAATAAGCAGCAGAAAAAACGCAACAAGCATTAAGCGTGTAGTTAATGCAGGGGGGAAAAAAGACCGTAACAGGGGCTTATCTGTCAAAACTAAACAACTCCTTCCTAACTATATATTGTAGCATAGTGCATGAATTTTTAAAATAAGTATATAAGTATATTCATAAAGAGCAGGGATTTACCCTTGCATAAAGAAGAAATAAAAGGTATAGTATATATGTTTGCCTTAGTTTTAATTTTAGTAACTAGAGCTTGCGGGGGTAATTATGAAACGTTATCTGCCATTATTAGTAATACCGGTATTGGTTGTGCTGATCATTATTGGTACTACTTACCTAATAGGATATGCAGGTAAACAAAATAAAAGTAGTTTGCCGACAATTACTGTTTATACAACACTGCCTGTCGAGCAGGTAGACGTGTTAGCTCAGGAGTATGAGAAAATTGCCAAGGTTAAAGTCAATATTGCGCCACTGGCAGAAAAAGATTTGTTTGCTAAGTTGATAGAGGAGCCGGGAGCTCCGCATGCAGATATTATTCTTGCTAACCGCAACACGTTAAAACAGGCACGGAATAATGCATTGTTAGTGCCTCACCAATCAGAATACACGGATATTATTCCCAATAAATTTCAGGATACTGATGGCTATTGGGTGGGCGTTTGGTATGATCCGATAATCTTTGCGGTTAATAAAGACTACTTAAAAACAGCCCCTAAAAAATCAGTAAAATGGTCTGAGTTACCGGTAGATCCTAACCAGAGATTTGGACTGACGGACTTTTTAGCAGCTGATGCTGCTGCCAATTTATTGTACACTCTGGTTGCGACCAATGGAGAAGACCAAACATTGGAGTTTCTCAAGAAAATCCATCCGCAAGTGGTACAGTATGCTAAATTTTTAGCGACACCAGCTCGCATGGCCAGTATGGGAGAGGTTGATCTGGCTATATCTGTTCGCAGTGAAGCTTTACGCTATGTTAATGATGGTTTTCCGCTGCAGATAATCTATCCTGAGGATGGAACAGCTTTTTTGTTGACAGGTGCAGGGCTTGTGAGAGGAGCCGCCCATGCGGATGAAGCCAAACGGTTTATCGATTGGCTTACTCAAGAAAGGCCGATTTCCATTATGGCACAACATAAATTTTATTTTGTGCCTACTAATCCAGAAACTCAGACATATCGCGAATATACCGCTAAAAATATAAATTTACTTGACCATCATGATATGTACTCAACTGAACAGCAACATAAAATATTGGATAAATGGGTACAAGCTCGTTTGGGTATCAAGTAAGAGCGGGTTAGTTATTGGACAAAATAGGAGGAGACCTAATGCTTACAGCAGGCTTTGTTAGTTTGGGATGTGCCAAAAACCTCGTCGATACCGAGATCATGTTAGGTATTTTGGCAGATAATAATATACACATTACAGATAATCCTCAGGACGCTGATATCTTAATAATAAATACATGTGGCTTTATCGATGCTGCCAAAGAGGAATCTATCTCAACGATTATGCAGATGGCTGAGTATAAAAAAGAAGGTAAGTGCCGTGGCGTAATTGTTGCCGGTTGTTTAGGCCAGCGTTATCAGCAGGAATTATTGGATGAATTACCTGAAGTTGCTGCAATTGTAGGAACCGGTGCCTGGCATCGAATCATGGAAGCCGTCAATGCCGTATTGTATAACGAGCGCGTTTTGCTTATTGGTGAAATGGATACTCTGTATGATGAAAATATGCGTCGTATTACTACTACTCCAACATACAGTGCCTATGTTAAGGTTGCAGAAGGATGCAGCAATTGCTGCTCTTATTGTGTAATTCCGATGGTGCGCGGCAAATACCGCAGTCGTTCGATTGAGTCTATTGTAGCAGAAGTAAAAAAACTTGCCGAGCGGGGAGTTAAAGAAATTAATCTCATTGCCCAGGATACTACAAGTTATGGTCGTGACCAATATGGTGAGCCTCAACTTACAGCGCTTCTTAAAGAACTTGTCAAAATTGAAGGTATTGTTTGGATTAGATTGTTATATTGCTACCCCAAGTACTTTAATGAAGAGTTGATTGAGTTCATTGCTAGTGAGCCTAAAATTTGTAACTATATTGATATGCCCCTACAACATGCTGATGATGAAATATTATTAGCTATGAACAGGCGTGACACACGCTCTGACATTGAAGGATTATTAAAGAAAATCCGTACAGCTATTCCGGGAGTTGTAATTCGTACTTCGTTTATTGTTGGTTTTCCTGGAGAGACAGATAAACATTTTGAATCCTTGAAGAACTTTTTGCTTGAGCAAAAGTTTGAACGCGTAGGCATATTTACTTACTCCCAAGAAGAAGATACGCCTGCCGGAAGTATGGAAGACCAAGTGCCAGCCAGTGTTAAAGAGGAACGATATCATGAACTCATGTCGCTGCAATGTCGAGTTTCCGAAGAATTGAATCATGATATGGAAGGAAAAGCGTTGACCGTATTAATTGAAGGCCAGAGCAAGGAGCAGCCGGGTGTTGCATTTGGCAGATCCTACCGGGAAGCGCCTGATGTAGATGGCTGTATTTATGTTGAAAATGCCGAAGGGCTGCTCCCAGGTGATATTGTTCAAACTGAAGTCGTCCAGGGCTTCACATATGATTTACTGGCCGAAAGAAAATAGGAGAGCAGCTGTATAATAAATAATATATAAGCTTAAAAATAGTAGAGACTATCAGGCTCTGCTATTTTTTACATTACTCGAAAGACAACCTTTGCTTTATTAAAACTATGTTAATATTTGAGTTTTTTCGGTTAAATTCAGTAATAGAAAGGAATTGCCAATTTATGCCGCGAATGAATTACTGATAGGAGGGAATTAGCTATATGATTATTGAATTAGTAACTACTGGAACAGAACTGCTTCTAGGGCAAATTGTAAACTTGAACGCGCCTTTCTTAGCAGCAAGATTAAATGAGTTAGGTTTCAGTGTATTATACCAAACCACTGTTGGTGATAACCGAGGAAGAATGAAAAGTGTTTTAGAAACAGCTTTTAAGCGGGCTGATATCATTATTACAAGTGGTGGACTTGGACCTACGCAAGGCGATATCACTAAAGAAGTTACGGCTGCATTGTTCAATAAGCCAATGTATTTGCATGAAGCAAGTGCAGAGCAAATTAAAAAATTCTTTGCCAAACGCCGTTTGTGTATGACTGATAATAATTTGCGGCAGGCTATGATGCCTGAAGGGGCACAAATTGTTGAAAACACTTGTGGGACAGCTCCTGGAGTAATTATCGAAGACGAAATGGCTGGAAAAATAATTATCAATTTGCCTGGGCCACCCCGTGAATTGACAGCCATGTTTGAGAAATCAATTGTTCCCTATCTTTCTTCGCGCTTTGGGTTGCAAGGAGCCATTGTCTCCAGGGTTCTTCGTACATATGGTTTGGGAGAATCTGCATTAGAAGAGAGAATCAAAACATATATTTTAGGCCAGTCAAACCCAACCTTGGCCCTCCTTGCCAGAAATGGGGAAATCCATGTTCGTATCACGGCAAAAGCAGCAAGTGTTACTGAGGCAGTACGATTGATTGATGAACTGGAAAGTCAAATTCACCCGTTATTAGATGAATATATTTTTGGTATTGATGAAGAGACCATGGAACGGTCTGTGGGTAATTTACTGCTGAATAAAAATTTGACAATAGCGCTGGCTGAATCTTGCACCGGCGGGCTTGTTTCCAGCCGCATTACTGATGTGCCCGGCAGTTCACAATATTTGATGGGATCAATCGTATGTTACAGCAACGCTGTTAAGGTGCAGCAGGTTGGTGTTCCCGAAACAACAATTGAAACGAAAGGTGCTGTAAGTCCGGAAACTGCCGAGTACATGGCCCAAGGTATCCGGGAAAAACTTAATACTGATATTGGCGTTGGTATTACTGGTATTGCGGGACCGGATGGCGCAACAGAAAATAAGCCGGTAGGGCTTGTCTACATAGCTATTGACGGTGCTGCAGGCAAAGTGTGTTATGAGCATTGTTTTAACGGAGAACGTGCTGATATAAAGCATCGGACGGCATTAACTGCTCTTAACCATATTAGACGATATTTACTTACTATATAGGAGGTTTTTGTATGAAAGACATAGTGAATTTATTTGGAAATATTTCATTGAGCAAAAAAATAGCAGCAGCCATAACCGAGATGGGATTTGAAGAGCCTTCCCCGATTCAAAATCAAACTATTCCGTTGGTCTTGGCCGGAAATGATGTTTTAGGGCAAGCTCAGACCGGGACTGGCAAAACAGCCGCTTTTGGTATACCCATTATGGAGAAAATCTCTGAAACTAAGCAAATTCAGGCATTGGTACTAACGCCAACCAGAGAATTAGCCATTCAGGTAGCGGAAGAATTGTCTAAAATCGGTAAGTTCAAGCGAATAAAGACATTGCCTATTTATGGCGGACAAGCAATAGAACGTCAAATTAGAAGTCTTAAGTTGGGTGTTCAGGTAGTTGTAGGAACTCCAGGAAGATTGCTTGATCACATTCGTAGAAATACTATTAAGCTGGATCATGTCAAAATGCTGGTGTTGGATGAAGCTGATGAAATGTTAGATATGGGCTTTATTGATGATCTTGAAAATATACTCCAGCATGTTCCGGCAGAGCGGCAAACATTGCTATTTTCGGCTACCATGCCGGCGGAAATAATGAGTTTGGCCAATAAGTATATGAAAGACAGGGTAACGGTAACAATTAGCAAAGAGCAATTGACAGTGCCGCTTATTGATCAAATTTATTATGAAACACGAGATAAACTTGATGGGTTATGTCGCGTACTTGATTCGGAAACAGTTGGCCGGGTAATTATTTTTTGCCGCACCAAAAAAGGGGTGGATGATTTAGTTGTTTCGCTCTCGACGCGCGGTTATATCTCAGATGGCTTGCACGGTGATCTTAGTCAGACGCAGCGTGACCGAGTAATGAAGAAATTCCGCGATGGCAAACTAGATATTCTTATTGCGACAGATGTAGCTGCGCGCGGCTTGGATATTGAACATATCACTCATGTTGTTAACTTCGATATTCCTCAAGATCCCGAATCCTATGTTCATCGTATTGGTCGAACCGGCCGGGCTGGGAAAAAAGGGGTTGCCATTACCTTTATTCAACCACGTGAATACAGACAGTTAAAGCTTATTGAAAAAGAAGCAAAAACCAGGATTTTACGGCGGCAATTACCGTCACCTGCCGATATTTTAGAACGGCAGACCGAACTTATTAAGGTTCAGCTTACTAAAACTATTGCACGAGGCAGTTTTGACGCATATAGCGGCATTGTTGCTGAGTTAGCTGCAGACTATGATCCGATTGACCTGGCAGCAGCAGCTTTAAAACTCTTCCAGGAAGGCTATAAAGAACAAGCAGATAGTGAAAAAGCTCAATTTGGCAATACTGGCGCCGAGCCAGGGATGGTGCGGCTGTTTATTAATGCTGGGCGGGCACAAAAAATCCAACCACAAGATATTGTTCGTACTATTGCTGAAGAAGCAGATATTGAAGGCAGTATTATTGGCGTTATTAATATCTATGATAAATTCACCTTTGTGGAAGTACCAGAAAATGTTGCCGAACGTGTATTGTCAGTTATGAATAAGAACACCATAAAAGGTTATCGCATTAACATCGAACTGGCAAAAGGACGATAGGCATTCGGAAATGCCGGTTGTGAAATACGATATTCTCATTGACAAGACGAACAAATGTTTGTATAATGTGCTTAGAGTTAGCGGGGGAGGTTTATATCACTATGGATAAGCATAAAGATTTTGAAAAGAATCTAGAATCAGATAAAGTAAAAGCGCTTGAAAATGCCATGCGCCAGATTGAAAAAGATTTTGGTAAAGGCGCTATAATGAGATTGGGCGAAGCTGCTGCTAAAATGAATATTGAGGTTATTTCTACCGGTTCGCTGCCGATTGATGTTGCTCTCGGCATAGGTGGGGTGCCGCGCGGTAGGGTAATTGAAATATTCGGACCGGAATCATCAGGTAAAACAACAGTTGCGCTGCATGTTATTGCCCAAGCACAAAAAATGAATGGCATCGCAGCTTTTATCGATGCTGAACATGCCCTTGATCCAGGATATGCAAAAAAACTGGGTGTTGATATTGATAACCTTTTAATTTCACAGCCTGATAATGGCGAACAGGCACTTGAAATTGCTGAAGCACTTGTACGGAGTGCGGCTATAGATGTTATTGTAATTGACTCGGTAGCTGCGTTAGTGCCCAAAAATGAGATTGAGGGCGATATGGGAGATTCTCATGTCGGGTTACATGCGCGGTTAATGTCCCAAGCTCTCCGAAAATTAACCGGTATTATTAGTAAATCACGAACCACGGTTATCTTTATAAATCAAATTCGTGAAAAAGTCGGCGTTATGTTTGGCAATCCGGAAACCACTACTGGGGGCAGAGCGCTGAAATTCTACGCTTCCGTTCGTATGGACATTCGTAAAGCCGAGACCTTGAAACAAGGAAATGATGTGGTAGGCAACCGAACCAAGGTTAAGATTGTCAAAAATAAAGTGGCACCTCCGTTTAAACAGGCAGAATTCGACATCATGTATGGCGAAGGCATTTCACGTGAAGGCAGTCTGGTTGATATCGGCGTTAGTCTGGATATTATTAATAAAAGCGGAGCTTGGTTTTCTTATAATGGTCAGCGATTGGGACAGGGCAGAGAGAATGTAAAAGAATTCTTTAAGGAAAACCGCGACCTTGCTGATGAAATTGATAGAAAGATTCGTGAAACATTACTGGCAGGTAACGCCAATATCGATGATATAAGCGGCAAACGTAGCGGTTCATTTAATGAAGATGATGGTGAGGTTTTTGAAGCCTAATGAATGAGCAGATAGTAGAGGGTGCTATAAAACTTTTAAAAATTAGAAACTACAGCAGGCATGAGCTTGTGCGGAAACTCTTAACCCAAGGTTATGAAGAAGCGGCAGTCAGAGAGGCTGTTGAATATGTTGCAAAGCGCGGTTATCTGAATGATGCCGCGCTTTGCGATATGTTGTTAGAACGGTATGCTGACAACGGCAAATACAGCGTGCAAGAAATTTATTTCCGATTAAAAAATAGAGGCTTATCAACTTCTTTAATTAATGAAAAGCTGGAGAATTGGGATGTTGATTTAGAATATCAGGCAGCTGTTAAAATAGTAAAGAAATGTCTAGACAGTAAAGATAAGCAAGATTTACATAAAATTGTGCGCCGGTTGTCTCGCAAAGGGTTTAAGGCAGTCACTGTCAGCAAAGTTTTAGCGCAGCTTCAGGATTTGTCGCCTTGACACACATTTGAAAAACATTTACAATAAAAATATCCAATCGTGTAATCTAATACATCTATTTAGAAAACTTTTAGGAGAGCTTAAACGCTGGAAAGCACAAGGGGAAGCTACTTGTAAAAGCCGAGTTTATCTCGGCTTTACCCTTAATATCACTATAAAATAAGGAGGTGGAATGTATACTAGAAATTATTATTACCGCAATTTTAGTTGGGCTGGTAGGTGCTGGCGCAGGTTACTGGATACGTAAAAATATCGCTGAGGCCAAAATCACTTCTGCTGAAACGGCTGCCAAAAGGATCTTAGAAGATGCTGAAAAAACAGGAGAATCTAAGAAAAAAGAAGCGTTAGTTGAAGCTAAGGAAGAGATTCATAAGCAAAGAAGCGAACTTGAACGGGAAATTAAAGAACGGCGTACAGAACTTCAGCGTCTAGAGCGGCGCTTGGTGCAAAAAGAGGAAAACCTTGACCGGAAAATTGATTCTCTTGAGAAAAAGGAAGAAATCCTTGGTCGTAAAGAGACTGAGTTGGATAAAAGTCAAGAAAAGATCAATGAACTTTATGCCAAGCAACAAACTGAACTTGAAAGACTGTCGGGTTTGACATCGGCAGATGCTCGTACCTTATTGCTTGCTAATGTGGAAGAAGAGATTCGCCATGAGACTGCAATGCTTATTAAGGATTTAGAGCAACAAGCCAAAGAAGAAGCAGAAAAGAAAGCCAAAGAAATCATATCATTAGCTATTCAACGATGTGCGGCTGATCATGTTGCTGAAACTACAGTTTCGGTAGTTTCTTTACCGAATGATGAAATGAAGGGGCGGATTATTGGTCGAGAAGGCCGGAATATTCGAACTCTTGAAACACTCACAGGTATTGATCTGATTATTGATGATACGCCGGAGGCTGTTATTTTATCCGGATTTGATCCTGTACGACGTGAGGTTGCTAGAATTGCATTAGAAAAACTCATAGTTGACGGACGAATTCATCCCGCACGCATTGAAGAAATGGTTGAGAAAGCACAAAAAGAAGTGGAACAGAAAATTAAGGAAGCTGGCGAACAAGCTACCTTTGACACTGGAGTTCATGGTTTACATCCTGAACTTATAAAACTTCTCGGAAGGTTAAAGTTCCGTACTAGCTATGGGCAAAATGTACTTAAGCATTCGATTGAAGTAGCACACTTAGCGGGAGTTATGGCAAGTGAACTTGGAGTCGATGTAATGTTGGCCAAGCGAGCTGGCTTACTCCATGATATTGGCAAGGCTGTAGATCACGAAGTTGAAGGGCCTCATGTAACTATCGGGGCTGATTTGGCAAAGAAGTATCGTGAAGCAGCTGAAGTTATTAACGCTATCGGTGCGCATCATGGTGATGAAGAGCCGAAGACTATCCAAGCTGTGCTTGTAGCGGCAGCCGATGCTGTATCTGCTGCGCGGCCGGGAGCCCGTAGAGAAACTTTGGAAAGCTATCTTAAGCGGTTAACACGATTGGAAGAAATCGCTGAGTCCTTTGATGGTGTTGAAAAATCATTTGCTATTCAAGCAGGCCGTGAAATTCGAATTATGGTTAAACCAGATAAAATTGATGATTTAACGGCTGTTCGATTAGTAAGGGATATTGTAAAGAAAATCGAAAGTGAACTTGAATATCCTGGCCAAATAAAGGTTACAGTTATTCGTGAAACACGTGCTGTTGATTATGCTAAATAAATAGTAAACAGTTATTTAAAACGGCTTATACCGAGAGGTAAAGCCGTTTTTTAGCTATATTACCAATAAATTATAAGCAGGATTTAACCGTCTTTTAGAGAATACTTAAGTCAGAACGTAACAAATAATTTTGTACTGTATATTTGTATTGGACGGTGAAAATAGATGGCTGAACTTTACCAAAATGATCAACAAGTTTCTGACGGTGCAAACTTAATAATATCTATGTTAGTACGTTATCCTGAGATTGGTACTATAAATTTTAATCCGGATGCAAATTCCTTGAAACTTACTTTTATGATTTCAGGCATACCAACTGCAGGGGATTTCGAGAGCAGTAAAACTTTGATTGTAAATAGTATTGCTGCTTATCATATGCTTCAAGGTATTACCAATATTAATGTGGATATTGAATTAAGTTCCTATGAACAGGTAGCAATGTTAAATTACATTCGAGATGTTCAGACTTTATCACGGGGAGAAATTAATCTTGTGATTAAGCTTTTGCGCGAGCGTTTTGGTGAACGCCTGGTTGCTGATCATAATGATGCTATGATGGAAGAAGACCTTCTTTTCCAGGATGAGGTCATTGAAGATATGTTAGAAAGCATGCGCAAGCAGTATAATGATCATCATAGCCTGATCGGTATTCGTGAAGATGGGCGTGTCTTCGTATTTAATAAATGAGACTTAATTCAGGTGGGGTTTTAACCCCACCTGAATTTTAGTTGAATTATCCTAACGTCTAACTGTCCGCCTGTGTCCGCAGGGGTAATACTCCCGCTATATAAGGAAGCCTTGGGTCCGAAGACCCTTAGAGCGAACTTATTTCGAATATTACAACCTGTTCCCTGGCGTCAAGGACAGGGATTACAGGTTGTTAATGAGATGAGGACGGGAGTATTAGATAAATAATGTGATTGATTTTTTGAAATTATTAGATTTTTTTGTTTGTGAAAAAAGGAATTTTTTCCCGGATAACGAATATATCTAATTTATAGGACTAATTACGTTTTTTTATCAGAAGGAGGCACATAGAAAAATGGACGTATTGAAAGTATCAGCAAAATCTAATCCTAATTCTGTAGCAGGAGCTTTGGCTGGAGTGCTGAGAGAACGGGGTGGTGCCGAGATGCAGGCAATCGGTGCCGGAGCACTCAACCAAGCTGTTAAAGCAGTTGCAATTGCTCGAGGTTTTGTAGCTCCGCATGGTGTCGATTTAATATGCATTCCAGCCTTCACAGATATTCTTATTGATGGCGAAGAGAGAACGGCTATTAAGCTAATTGTTGAACCTCGTTAATAAGAGATAGGATTAAAACCTGTTCATATATTGAACAGGTTTTATTGTTTTTATTAAGCAATTTATGGCATAATATAATAATGTTGTGATATTTAAATAGGAGCGTGAAAAATGAATATAGAAGTTATTTCTGGTGCGGTAACTGACATAGTTTGTGATGCAATTATAATTGGTTTATTTGAGGGAGAACAGCCCTCTGGAACAACAAGGGTAATTGATAAGGCATTACAGCAGCATGTGAGCGAAATAATTCGTGATATGCCTGGTTGTGGCAAAGATGGAGAAACAACAATTATTCATACCTTTGGGGCGATTGGCGCTAAACGTATTATTCTTCTGGGACTGGGCAAGGAAAGTGAAATTTCCGTAGATAAAGTACGGGCGTTAATGGCGGTAGCTATGCGGGCGGCCAGGAAAATCAATTCCCAAACAGTAGCAACTGCTATCCATAATGAAAGTGACAAATTAGAAGCTAATCTTACTGCACAAGCCGTTATTGAAGGGACGATAATGGGCTCATATCAGTTTACCTATTATAAAACCAGCAAAAAAGACAATCCGGGTATTGAAAAAGTAATAATTATTGAAAATGATACAGCAAACATGGATGTAATTAAAAGCAAAGTCCATGAGGGAAAAATAATTGCAGAAAGTGTAAACCTAGCGCGTGACTTGGTTAATCATCCTGCACAATACATGACTCCAACAAAAATGGCATCTCATGCTATGCAAATAGCAGAAGAATATGGGTTTGAACTGACTATACTTGAAAAAGAAGATATGCAGCAAAAAGGTATGGGGGCCCTATTGGCAGTAGCGCAAGGATCTATTGAACCGCCCAAATTGATTGTTTTAAAATACGAAGGAAATCCGGACAGTCAAGAAACAATAGCACTTGTTGGGAAAGCAATTACATTTGACAGTGGTGGAATATCGATAAAACCTAGTCAAAAAATGGACGAAATGAAAGGTGATATGGCAGGGGGCGCTGCTGTATTAGGAGCCATGATGGCTTTGGGACAGCTAAGACCTAAGGTAAATATTATAGCTGTTGTGCCCTGCGCCGAAAATATGCCATCAGGCAGCGCTTTCCGTCCCGGGGATATATTGACTTCGCTTAGTGGCAAAACAATTGAAGTATTAAGTACTGATGCAGAAGGACGGCTGATTTTAGCTGATGCCGTTACCTATGCCAAGCAACTTAATGCCACTAAAATAGTTGATCTGGCAACTCTTACCGGCGCATGCGTTATTGGACTTGGTACAATTTATTCGGGCGTTTTAACTAATAACCAAGAATGGTGTCAGACGGTAATTGATGCTGGGCAGATAATCGGGGAAAAAATGTGGGAATTGCCTAATGATACCGAGTATCTTGAACAGATAAAGAGTTCTATTGCAGATTTGAAAAATACTGGTGGTAGGTATGCCGGAACAATTACAGCCGGATTATTTATCGGAGAATTTGCTGCTAAAACTCCTTGGGTCCATATTGATATTGCCGGAACATCTGATGCGGAAAAAGATAAGGGATATAATCTTAAGGGCGGAACCGGGGTAGGAGTTCGGACTTTAGTTCAACTAATGAAAATGCTGGAGAAATCATGAGCGTAGATCTTCACATTCATACAACGGCTTCTGACGGACGATTATCGCCTGTAGAAATAATTCGTCAAGCCGAATTAGCAGGCTTAACTCATATTTCTATTACCGACCACGATACGGTTGCTGCTTATTCTGATTTAGCTGAAGCAGGATTTTTGAACAAAAGTGCGAATTTATCTATTATTCCCGGAATAGAATTTAGCACTGATTTACCTCAGCGTGAAGTACATATTTTGGGATATTGTATTGATATTGGTAATGAAAAACTCAGAGATCAGCTAGAGATTATTCGTGCAGACAGGTTGAAACGGTCGCAATTAATAATAGCTAAACTTAACAAGTTAGGCTATTTAATTGATTACAGTAGAGTACTCGATATAGCCGGTCAAGCTCAATCGGTGGGGAGACCGCATATTGCGAAAGTCCTTGTTGAAGACGGCTACTTTACGACAATAACAGAAGCGTTTGAACAAGTTCTGTCCAAGGACTCTCCCGCATATGTTCCACATTTTAAACTTACTCCGGAACAAGTTATCAGACTTATCGAGCAAGTTGGCGGTAGTGCAATACTGGCTCATCCTGGTCTCATCGGTGATGACAATTTGGTCATTGATTTGATTAAGGCCGGTATACATGGGATAGAGGTATATCATCCGGAACATGACCAAGCGGCAACTGATAAATATCTGGTAATTGCCAATAAATATAATTTAAAAATAACCGGTGGTTCTGACTTTCATGGTATTCCCGCCAGATTTCCTGAGAAATTGGGGATTTTTACTGTTAATGCCACCCTTGTTGATTTTTTGTCAATGTAATATTTTTACTTGACAACACCTGAAAAGGTGTTATTTTTATGCTATACCCTATTTACATTTTATCAGGAGGCTGCCTATGGACACCCTTGCGTTGGTAGGTCCAAGTGGAACAGGCAAAAGTCATCGGGCGTTAATTGTTGCACATGAATATAATGTTGACACAATCATAGATGATGGGTTGCTAATCAAGGACAGTAAAATCATTGCGGGTTATTCAGCAAAGAAAGAGCCTAGTAAAATCAGAGCGGTTAAGCGTGCCATATTCATGGAACCTGACCATGCCAATGAAGTTAAAGAGGCTATTGCTAACGTAATCCCTGAACGTATTTTAATATTAGGCACGTCAAAAAACATGGTGGAAAAAATCGTCGATGTGTTAGGACTGCCACCAATCAGTAAAGTAATTCGTATTGAAGATATTGCTACAAAGATCGAAATTGCCAAAGCGAGGGAAAGTAGGGTTAAAGAGGGAAAGCATATTATTCCTGTGCCAACCATCGAACTTAAACCGCATTTTTCAGGTTATTTAATTGACTCGCTTGATATATTTTTGAAAAAACCGCGCTCAAAACAACGGCGTAAACTGGGAGAAAAGTCGATTGTTCGGCCAACCTTCAGCTATTATGGAAAACTGCTTATTTCTGATGCGGCGATAGCGGCTGTTGTTGATTATATTGCAATAAGCGATGGTGTGATTACTAAGACTGGACAAATCACTATCAAAAACTCGCATGACAAAGAAAAGGGAATCTCAATTTCACTTGATGTCATTATAAAATATGGGCAGCCTATTTGGAAGGTAGTGCATGAAGCACAGCTTCGTATAAAACAAATGGTTGAATATATGACTGGTATGATGGTTAGAGAAGTAAATATTGCAGTTAAGCGTCTAAGTATTGAATAATATATAATAGAGGCGGGATTTTGTGGAAAATCAAAGTAAACGAATTTTATTTTCAGGTTATGCTAAGTTGCCGACCGGTATAACAGCAAGTGAGATTTACAAGGTTATTGGTGTTGTGATTAGTGTTGATGAAGATACGGCACTTATCATGGAAGCTGACTGCACATTAGCGACAGCCGTGGCTCGCAACCATGTATCCTCTATTTTAATAGGTAAATCAATTAACAATCCAGACCAGTTGGTGAGAATTGTTGACAAAACATACCAAGGAAGTGCCAAAAAAGCAATTATTACGGCTATTCGGATTATTTATGATAAATACCGTAGTTATAAAGAGGGCTTGGCTCCCAGCGCAATTGATTGATAGGGGTTTTTCACATGTCTGAACGGCTAAAGTATTTGGGTGCTGGCTTTATAGTAGGTATTTTTAGCGGTTTACTGGGAGTTGGCGGTGGCATTTTTTTAGTGCCTATTATGGTTACCTATTTCAATATTACCCAGCATGTTGCACAAGCTACTTCAATGGCCATCGTTATTCCCACAGCACTCAGCAGTAGTATAATTTACGGATTTCATGGCAATATCGATATAAATTTGGCGGTCAATTTGACCGTAGGCAGTATTTTGGGTGCTAGTGTAGGAGCCAGGATTATGAAAAAAATTCCTGCGGTTCGACTGAAGCAGCTATTTGCTGTTTTGCTGATTGTTGTGGGCGTAAGGATGGTGTTGGCATGACTGTGATACTTACAATATTTGCCATAGGCTTGAGCGTAGGCTTATTAAGCGGTCTTTTAGGTATTGGCGGCGGAGTAGTATTGGTGCCGATGTTGGTGTTTCTGCTGGGAGTCGCCCAGCACACAGCGCAGGGAATATCTATGTTAGTTATAATACCGACATCAATTGTCAGTGTCTGGATCTTTTATAAAGAGAAGCTTATCAATTATCAAGCGGCGGCTTATATGGCCACCGGAGCTGTTTGTGGTGCTTTAATCAGTGCAAATCTTGTCCAAGCTGTGCCAGCAAGTGATCTTAAACGTATTTTTGGTATTTTTGTAATTTTTTCAGGGGCAAGGATGATTTGGGGAACACGCAAAAAATAGAATATAATTGATACGGTAATAAGAAATCCCGGGTTGTCCTTGTGAAGCCTGGGATTTCTTTTAATTATCTATATGGAATTTGTGTAAGCTTTAAATTTACGCTATAATAATGGGCATATATAACTTTACCATTGGAGCTGATACATAGATGAATTTGGACCAGCAAGCAAACGGTCAGAAATTTTTTCATACAATTACTTTCGGATGCCAGATGAACCTTAATGACTCTGAACGGTTAGCAGGCCAGCTTCGAACCCTTGGTTATGAAGCTAGTGATGAGGTTGAACAGGCCACCGTAATTTTGATAAACACCTGTTGCGTTCGGGAAAGTGCCGAAAAGAAAATTTATGGCAAGATTGGTGAAATGAAACGTCTGAAGCTGATCAACCCCAATATAATTATCGGGGTTGTGGGTTGTATGGCGCAAAAAGATAAAGAGAAGATTTTTAAAAAATATCCTCATATTGATTTGGTAATGGGGACACACAATACCCATCAGCTTGTAGAACTTATCCAAAAGATTGAGACAAGCAGAGAGCGTGTTTTAGCCGTTTGGGATCAGGCAGAACGGTTGGCACCTGATGTACCTACTGTCCGCAAAAGCAAGATATCAGCTTGGGTTCCTATCATGTATGGCTGCAATAATTTTTGTACTTATTGTATTGTGCCTTATGTTAGAGGGCGTGAACGCAGCCGGACACTTGAAAGTATTGTAGCGGAGATAAAGCAGTTGGGAGAAGATGGTTTTAAAGAAATCACGCTGCTTGGACAGAATGTTAATTCGTATGGCAAAGACTTGGAAGAAAACGTGGATTTTGCCGATTTACTGCAGGCCGTTGATCAAATTGAGTCCATTGCCCGTATACGGTATATGACTTCCCATCCGCGTGATATGAATAGAAAAGTAATCGACACTATCAAAAACAGTAAAAGAATTTGCGAGCACTTTCATCTCCCGGTACAAGCAGGAAATAATGCAATACTGGAACGAATGAATCGCGGTTATACTACCGAGTATTATCTCCAGCTTGTTGCCGACATTCGCGCAGCTGTTCCTGGTGCCAGTATAACAACCGATTTAATTATGGGATTCCCGGGAGAGACTGAGGAGCAATTTTTGGAGACTCTTGAATTTATTAAACATGTCCGGTATGATGCCGCTTATACTTTTTTATATTCGCAGCGCTCAGGAACACCGGCAGCACAATATGAAGGGCAATTGCCTTTAACAACAAAGAAACTGCGCCTTAATCAACTGATGGACGTACAAAATGAGATCAGCCTTGAAATAAATAAACAACTCGAAGATACGGTTGTTGAAGTATTGGTTGAAGGTCCAAGCAAAAATGATGAGATGACATTTATGGGGAGAACCCGTACCAATAAGATTGTATTGTGGGAGAAAAAAGGAGTAGAAAAGAGCGGTGACTTAGTAAATATACAAATAGATAAGGCCCAAACTTGGGTTTTAAAGGGACGCTTGCTCTAACAAGAGGAGAATTTACAGCATGTCGACAAATTATACTCCGATGCTCGAACAGTATCGGGAGGTAAAAAGTAAACTTAGCAACGAAATACTGTTTTTTCGGTTAGGCGATTTTTACGAGATGTTTTTTGAAGATGCGGAACTTGCTGCACGGGAGTTAGAGATTACTTTAACTTCACGTGAAGGCGGCAATAATAAACGGGTTCCGATGTGCGGTGTGCCTTACCATGCTGCTGATAATTATATTGTAAAGCTCATTAATAAAGGCTATAAAGTTGCTATTTGTGAACAGGTGGAAGATCCTAAACAGGCAAAGGGGATTGTGCGCCGGGAAGTTGTTAAGATAATCACTCCGGGGACTATTCTAACTGAAGCTTGTCTGCCTGATAAGGCCAATAACTATTTGGCTTTGCTATATGAAGAAGATGACGAATTATGTTTGGCGGCAACAGATATATCAACAGGTGAATGCTTGTGGGCGATTTTTTTAGGCAGTTCACGGATAACCACTGTGTGCGATCAATTATATCGCTTGCTGCCTGCCGAATTAGTGATAGTAGGGAAACTTGACGGCAGTACAGCCATAAATGGTTTTTTGTCACAGCGAATCTCAACCTGTGCGGTAACTACATTATCAAATATAGATGTTTCAGCAGCTGCGGTCTTGCCGCAAAAACATTTTGCAGAAACAGAATTGCCGACAAACCCAGCGGCACAAGCTGCTGTAAGTTACTTGCTATATTATTTGCATTATAATTTGAAAAGCGCACTTTCACATATTAATAAACTTACAAGAATTGATACCCAGGATTACTTAGTGATTGATGCTTCTACCTTGCGCAATCTTGAGATTACCCGCAATATGCGTGACGGCGGACGGAAAGACACTATGCTGTCAGTACTTGATTTTACCAAAACTGCCATGGGGGCCAGGCTGCTAAAAAAATGGCTGGAGTTTCCGTTATTAAATCCTATTGCCATTGCGAAACGCCAGGATGCTATTGCCGATCTGCTGGACAAACGGGCTGTACGTGAACAGTTGAAAGAGCTGCTTGCTAATATTTATGATTTTGAACGCATTTTAACCCGAGTTGAAGTTGGCAGTGCCAATGCCCGTGATTTAACAGCACTTAAAGGATCACTGGCTGTATTGCCGGAGATAAAAACAAAGCTGCAAGAGTGTCAGGCACAACTGCTGTCAGACATTGGTGCTGTTACTAAAACACATGTTGATGTGACCAATATGATTACTGCGGCAATTGCTGAAAACCCGCCGTTTAGTATTCGTGAAGGCGGTATTATCAGAGCCGGTTATGATTTGGAGCTTGATGAGCTCCGCAGTATTGCCCGTGACAGCAAACAATGGATTCAGGATATGGAGCTGCGTGAACGGGAAATAACTGGCATTAAGTCTCTTAAGGTGGGGTATAATAAGGTTTTTGGTTATTATATCGAAATAACTCATGCCAATACTTCAGCGGTACCGCCTAATTATGTCCGGAAACAGACACTGGTTAATGCCGAACGCTACATTACCCCTGAACTTAAGGAATTTGAAACCAAAGTACTTGGTGCTCAAGAAAAGATTATTAATATTGAGTATCAATTATTTTCAGTGATTAGAGATTATATAAAAGAACGAATTGGTGAGATTCAACACACTGCGCAACAAGTTGCGCAATTAGATGTTATACTTTCTCTAAGTGAAGCTGCGGCTCGCTATAATTATATCCGTCCCACGCTTAATCAAATGCGGGATATTGCCATTAAAGACGGGCGCCATCCTGTTGTAGAGCGACTTTTGTCAGGTGAAATGTTTGTACCTAATGATACCGAACTCAATCATCGGGAAAGTGAAATATTAATTATTACCGGCCCTAATATGGCAGGAAAGTCCACGTATATGAGGCAAGTGGCATTGCTTACGATTATGACCCAGGTCGGCAGCTTTATTCCCGCGCGCGAAGCTTCGATTTGTCCGGTTGACAGGATTTTTACCAGAGTCGGTGCCAGTGATGATTTGGCTACCGGGCAAAGTACCTTTATGGTGGAAATGACGGAAACTGCGCAAATCGTTAAATATGCAACCGCTAACAGCCTGATCATTTTAGATGAAATTGGTCGCGGAACAAGTACCTTTGATGGAATGAGTATCGCCCGGGCAGTTGTTGAGTATATCAGGGACAAAGTGAAGGCAAAAACCTTATTTGCCACTCATTATCATGAACTTACAGAATTAGCCGAAAGTAGCAAAGTTATAAAAAACTACTCAGTGGCCGTAAAAGAGCGGGGCAATGATGTTGTGTTTTTACGCCGGATAATACCCGGCGGTGCTGATAAGAGCTATGGCATTCATGTTGCTCAGCTTGCCGGACTGCCTAAGCGAATAATTGAACGGGCGCAGCAGGCCTTGCATGAACTCGAACAATGCAAACCACTTGCGACAACAACACAACAGGTGCTGAATGAGAAAAATGTCGAACAAGCTGCGGTTACTACCGTTTCTTTGTTTGGTTCAAGTATTGCCGATGAATTACTGGCAATCGACATTATGACACTTACGCCACTGGAAGCGCTTAATACCTTATATCGACTGCAAAATCAAGCCAGAGAGGAAAAAGGAAGTTTATGAGCCAGCAGGTTATTCATATCCTAGATGAAAATACGGCTAATAAAATCGCAGCAGGCGAAGTAGTTGAGCGGCCGGCGGCTGTTATCAAAGAGTTTATTGAAAACTCAATAGATGCCGGCAGTAAAAGTATTGAAATCGAAATTGCTGAAGGCGGAATACAATTTATTCGGGTTACTGATGACGGCAGGGGTATGGGTTATGAAGACGCGCAACTTGCTGTAAAACGGCATGCTACCAGCAAAATTCGCACAGCGGAAGATTTGGCCGCAATTCAGTCGTTGGGATTTCGCGGCGAAGCGTTGCCGAGTATTGCTGCTGTATCTAAGTTTACCTTGACAACCCGCCTGCAAGACGAGCCGCTAGCGACATATATTGAGATCAACGGCGGGATAGTCGCCGATACTCGCGAAGCTGGAGCTGGGTGCGGTACTACCGTAACAGTAGCTGATTTATTCTTTAATACGCCAGCTCGCCGCAAATTTTTGAAAACGCCGTCAGCCGAAAGTGGTCATATTAGCGATATTGTTACCAAGCTTTCGTTGTCACATCCGCAAATTGCATTTAAATTAGTCAGTAATCAGCGGTTGACTTTTTCTACCGGCGGTAATGGACGGCTGCTTGATACCATTGCCGATATTTATGGGCACAAGGTTGTTCCTGAATTATTACCAGTCGAATACAGTAATGACGGTATTACTGTGTCAGGTTATGTTGCCAAACCTGTTTTGTTAAAAAGTGGACGGCAGTGGCAGACATTTATGGTCAATCAGCGGGTGGTCAACAGCCGAATGCTAGCAAAAGCCTTAGATAATGCTTATTTCTCGTTGCTGCCGAAGAATGGACATCCGCTGGCTGTACTTGATATTGAGTTAGCTGCGGATACTGTTGATGTTAATGTTCATCCACAGAAAAAAGAAATCAAATTTAGCGATGACCAAAAAGTTTACCGGGCTGTATATAAAGCTGTTTCTGCCAGCCTAGCAGCACCTATGTCACACACTGAGGCTGCGGCAACTGTGCAGCCTCAGTCGGCAGCAATAATTCCGCGATTTGTTAGTAATGCTGATAGCAGCAGGTATAATAACAAACATACCTATATTTCGGCGCAGGCAGCTGAAGAAGAACATCGAGTTTGGGCACCGACTTTATGGCGCGAGGAAACGCTTTCACTTTCTGATACCAGAGAGGCGATAAAACAATCTGAGCAACTAAGTGAAGTACCAGAAGTAGCTACAGCTACAGCAGAGATTGCCGGTAGTCCCTTGTATCCTTTAGGGCAGATTGAGGCGTGCTACATTGTGGCACAAGGAGAAGATGGTCTCTATATTATTGATCAGCACGCTGCCCATGAGAGAATACTATATGATCGCATGAGCCGTGCAACAGGGCGGGTGCCGTCACAACAATTATTAGTGCCTCTATACCTGGACTTTATTAAAGGTGATTGTGAACTTATTACGGCAAATCAGGATACTTTATACCAACTGGGCTTTACCCTTGAACAAGTTGGTCCGGATACCATGCGGTTAATAGAAATGCCTGTTGACATTCCACTTGATGATGCCGAAGCAGTATTGCGGCAAGTTTTGCAATTAGTAACTGATATGCATCAGCCTACAACTCAGGAGCTGCGTCATGCTTATCTGCAAATGGCGGCATGCCGCAGTGCCATAAAAGCAGGCGAGAACCTTAATATGAGGCAAATACAGGCATTATTAAGCGAACTATATGCTACTGACTTACCTTATACTTGCCCGCATGGACGTCCGACAATTGTAAGATTTGGTCCTGATGAACTGGCGAAGATGTTTAAGCGCACATAGGTGATAATTACATGGATCTAATTGTAACAACTGCACAACAAACGATACCCTGCATTAGCCGCCAGGCAGAAGAAATAGCAAAGCGATTAGCAGTGCCATTTATTCCGCGTAAGCATAGTTCGCTAGCTGCACTAAAAGAACAGTATGGGATAAATCAGCTTATTGTGGCTACAGCGAATGGTCCTGTTGTACATACACCGGCGGGAGAGTATTTTTTTCACCTAAGCATGGCAGAATTACGCATAAAAAACATCGTAAATGGTAATCATGACCATATGGTGACAGCAATGAACCTTAGGACAGGTATGTCAGTTTTGGATTGTACCTTAGGATTAGCGACAGATGCCATTGTTGCTAGTTTTGTGACTGGTGAAACTGGTAGGGTTGTTGGCCTGGAAAGTTCACCAATTATAACTGTAGTAGCTGACTATGGATTACAACATTTTGTGGTTGACTCCGAAGTTGATATTACTAGCGCGCTGCGGCGGGTAAAGGTGGAAAATGCCGATTATAGCGAGCGGTTACAGGCTGTAGCTGACAACACTTTTGATATTGTGTATTTTGACCCTATGTTTCGTGAACCAATATTTAAAAGTTCCAATGTAAATCCGATTAGAAGCTTGGCCAATATGCAGCCGCTTACTGCCGAGGCAATTCGGCAAGCCTGCAGGGTAGCTAAAGAGAAGGTTGTAGTCAAAGAAGCGGCAGGGAGCAGTGAGTTTGCCCGGTTGGGAATAACCACGGTAGTTGGTGGTAAGTACAGCAGTATTAACTACGGTATTATTGACTGTCAACAAACCCTCTCCGGCGGAGGTCTGCCATGAACCGTTTAATTGTAATTATTGGCCCTACTGCTGTGGGAAAAACAAAATTGAGCATTGATCTGGCTAAGCGGCTGGATACACAAATCATTTCCGGCGATTCAATGCTGGTATACCGGGGAATGGATATTGGAACAGCTAAACCGGATTTATTAGAACGAAACGGTATTGCGCATCATCTTATCGATATACTGGAGCCGCAGCAAGAATTTAATGTAGTTGATTTTCAGAAATATGCCCGAACCCTTATTGCTCAAATCAATGCTGAAGGACGTATCCCTATTTTGGCAGGAGGTACCGGGCTGTATGTTCGGGCTTTGCTTGAAGGTTATCAGTTTAATCAGGCCCCAAGTGATGGAAAGTTGCGTGAGAAACTTGCCGGACTCGCAAAAGAGCATGGCAACAAATACTTGCATGATTTATTAGAGCAAGTGCAGCCTGAAACTGCCGCCAGATTGCATCCTAATGACCAACGGCGGATAATCAGGGCGCTTGAAGTGCATTATCTGAGTGGTGAAGCTGTTTCCCAAGATAAAGTCGTGGTAAATGAACTCTTATATGATGCTGTGGTGATTGGTCTTACTATGGAACGGGCTGCTTTGTATGAACGGATTAACCAGCGAGTTGATCAAATGTTGGAGCAGGGATTGATTGATGAAGTGGCAAGACTTTTAGAGCAGGGGATAGCACCTGATTGCCAGGCCATGAAGGGGATTGGTTATAAAGAAATTGTTGAACACTTGCTTGATGGCCAGGAACCCACAATAACTATTAACCAATTAAAGCAAGCTACCCGTAATTTTGCCAAACGGCAACTGACTTTTTTTCGGCGCATGCCTTATATAACCTGGTATAATGTAGATGAATTCGATAATTACAATATTTTACTGGAAACAGTTTACAAGCAGGTTGCGAGAAAGTTTGGTGTAAGGTAAAATAGATAAAGAGTAGATGATATTACGGAGGGGTTTCAGTTGACTAACAAAGTCATTAATTTGCAAGACAGTTTTTTAAATCAAGTGCGTAAAGAGAATGTGCCGGTAATTATATATTTGGTTAATGGATTCCAACTGCGCGGATCAGTAAGAGGCTTTGACAATTTTACCGTAATCATTGAAAATGATGGTAAGCAGCAATTAGTATACAAGCATGCTATTTCAACCGTAACTCCGTTTCGCCCTTTAACGGCTAATCTGCATGAAAAAAAGGATGAAATTGTAAAAACTGATAAGTAATCCATGTCTTGCAGTACTCCGGGAGTTTAATCCCGGAGTACTTTTTATTTTTGCGCTAAAATAATCACCATTGGCTAAAGTCAGCGTATACTATATAGCGTGAAGCCTGCCGGGGGGAGTGATGATAATGACATGCCAATGGCCGGAAGACATTATTAGTGCTGTTGAAACCGGGCAAATATCTCCTCTTGAAGCCTTTAGAAAACTGCGGGAAATTGACAATGTTTATGGCAATGATATTCAGGGCAGTGTAGAACAGCGTATTGAAAATATTCTGCATGAGCTTGATAGTCTAATTGGTCTTACAGAAGTGAAAAAATTAGTGCGAGAGATATATGCGTTTATTGAAATTCAAAAACGTCGGGAAAAAGAACGGCTAAATACTGAGCCGCTGGTATTACATATGATTTTTAAAGGCAACCCCGGAACCGGCAAAACAACAGTAGCGAGAATTATGGGCAAGATATTCCGGGAGATGGGCGTGTTGTCACGGGGGCAGCTTATAGAAGTCGAGCGGGCAGATTTAGTAGGCGAGTATATAGGTCATACAGCCCAAAAGATGCGAGAGCAATTGAAAAAAGCCTATGGGGGAATCTTGTTTATTGATGAAGCCTATTCACTGGCGCGAGGCGGTGAGAAAGATTTTGGCAAAGAAGCAATTGATTGTATGGTGAAACCAAGGAAGCAAATCAGTATAAAACCGATAAAACGATTTTAATAATATCCTGGTGTAACAGAAAAAAGCAGGAGTTTCCCTGGCTTTGCTATAAATTATGTTAGGAGTAAGGATATGTAGAGGTCAAGTATTAAATTTGTTCGCTTTATTGCTAAATGAGGCCTTTGGTATTTCAAGAATTTGCATTAATGGAGTGAGTCTCGTTATGGTTGTTGTATCTTCGCCGCATTCATCCAATGTTAATCTTACTTTCGAAGAGATTTCTGCAGTTTTTGAGCAGTCTTATGATGGTATTCTGGTTATCGACAGTGATACCAATGTGGTGTTGGTCAATGACTCTTATTTTCGGATAACCGGCCTTGATCGGAAAGACATTGAAGGTAAAAACTTACGGGAGTTTGTAAAGAATAGCCCCTATAAGAAAGCAGCCTGTATTGAAGCCTTAGTTAGCAAGAAATCGGTGACCAGGACATTTAATAACTTGGTTCCCGGTAAAATAGTTATGATTACTGCCAATCCCATTTTGGATGAAGACGGACGTGTACGTCTGGTAATCGGCAATTGCCGGGACATGTCCGAAATGGTACAGCTAAGAGAGCAACTTGAAAGAGCGCAGGAAATTGAAGAGCTATATTATAAAAGCTTGCAAGATCCTAAAGCAACAGCGCCGATTACTGTTAGCAGTCGCATAAATGAAATCTATCACGCCGCCTTAAAAGTCAGTTCTGTCGATATTAATGTCTTGATAACAGGGGAATCCGGTGTAGGTAAGGAAGTGCTGGCAAGGTATATTCATGAAAACAGTTCCCGAAAGGAAGCTTCGTTTGTTGCCGTTAACTGCGGAGCTATTCCCGATAATTTACTGGAATCAGAATTCTTTGGTTATGAGGGCGGTACTTTTACCGGGGCGTTGAAGCATGGCAAGAAAGGTCTATTTGAGACTGCTGACGGGGGAACCATCTTTTTAGACGAAATCGGTGATTTGCCGTTAAATTTGCAGGTGAAATTACTGCGGGCACTGGATGCCGGCGAAATTACCAGGGTTGGCGCCAATTCGCCAACACCGGTCAATGTCCGAATTATAGCTGCAACCAACAAAGATTTAGGAAACATGGTACGGGAAAATAAATTTAGGGAAGATTTATATTATCGTTTAAATGTTATTCATTTTCATATCCCGCCACTACGGGAAAGACCGGAAGATATTCGGCCGCTGTGCATGTATTTCCTCAATGAAGGTAATCGGCGCTATGGACAAAACAAAAAGCTGAGTTTTGAAGTACAAAAAAAGTTGGAAAACTACAAGTGGCCGGGGAATATACGCCAGTTGAAGCATGTGATTGAACGAATGGTTGTACTAAGCGATGGTGAAAACCTGGAGTTATCAGCATTTGCAGCAAATGATGAGCTGCGAAACGATAATATCATAGCGGCGGAAGCAACTGATCTGATTATGATTAATAAATACAGCCCGATTCCTCAGGTAGTAGCAGAGGTTGAAAAGCAGCTTTTAGCACATGCCATGAAACAGTATACAAGCAGCCGCCAAATTGCTAAAGTTACTGGAATTGATCAAACAACCGTGTTGAGGAAAATCAAAAAATATGGTCTTGATCAATTGCAGACAGAAGAATAGTTAATATATCAAACTGGTTTTGTCTGACAAGAAGATTCTTGTAAAACAGGAGTCTTCTTTTGTATTTAGGAGAATGATTATTCAGAAGAGAAAGAGGGAAATGAAATATCCTGAGAAAAGAAAAACATGCTAATGAGGCGAAATACCTCAACGAAAATTCAAGAAATCATTAAGAGCCAGGATAGTTAGTGTTTGATGCACTGAGGTATCTTGCATCGAATGAGGCGATATTTTGCAGAACTTGAAGGGGATTTTATCGTCGCTAGGATGCTGGACAGTTCATTTACAAAGAAAAGAATTTTAAAACATCTGCAATTTCAAGGCTTTAATGGCCTATTTTTTTTTGCTGATGTTAAAAGTAGGTTATTGGCATAAAATTTGCGATATAAATTATTTGGATTGGAATTGCCTACTGCCCAGGCAGTAGGCTTGAATACAGATAGCAAGCTTTACATTGTACAGCGGCACAAGTGAAAGGAGTTTTAGCTACATGAATAAAGTAATGAAAACAATGGATGGCAATGAAGCTGCAGCTTATATATCATATGCTTTTACAGAAGTTGCGACAATTTATCCGATTACTCCATCTTCGCCAATGGCGGAACTTGTTGATGTCTGGTCAGCCCAAGGTAAGAAGAATTTATTCGGGCAAACAGTACGTCTGGTGGAAATGCAGTCAGAGGCAGGGGCGATTGGAGCCATGCATGGTTCTTTGGAAGCGGGAACATTAACCACTTCTTATACTGCTTCTCAGGGGCTGCTGCTTATGATACCAACGATGTATCGTTTATCCGGACAATTAAAACCAGGGGTTTTGCATGTTAGTGCACGGACTGTTGGTACACATGCATTTTCAATCTTTGGTGATCATTCTGATGTTATGGCTTGCAGGCAGACCGGTTTTGCGATGCTGTCAACTGGAAGCGTTCAGGAAGTCATGGATTTAACGGCAGTTGCTCATTTGGCTGCCATTAAGGGTAGAATTCCGTTTTTGCATTTCTTTGACGGATTTAGAACCTCTCATGAAATTCAAAAAGTGGAATGCCTGGATTATGATGAGGTTGGTCGCTTGTTAGATCAGCAAGCATTGGAGGAATTTCGCAAGAATTCTTTAAATCCAGAGCGTCCGGTAATGCGAAGTGCTGTAGAAAATCCGGATGTATTTTTTCAGGCAAGAGAAGCGGCAAATCCTTTTTACAATAATTTGCCTTCTGTCATAGAAGAGTACATGAATGAAATTAACAAGCTAACCGGCAGGAATTATAAACTGTTTAATTATTATGGGGCGAAAGATGCGGAATATGTGATTGTTGCCATGGGTTCTGTCAGCGGGGTTATTCAGGAAACGGTAGATGCCTTGAATAGACAGGGGAAAAAGACCGGATACCTTCAGGTACATTTATATCGACCATTTTCACTGGAACACTTCATTAAAGAAATGCCGGTAACAGTGAAAAAAGTTACTGTTTTGGATCGGACCAAGGAGCCGGGCGCAGCAGGTGAACCTTTATATCTTGATGTTTGTGCCGCGTTTTTTGACCAGGAAACAAGACCACAGATTTTTTCGGGACGCTATGGTTTGTCCTCAAAAGACGTTACGCCAGCGCAGATGATAGCTGTCTATAACAATATGATGAGCGATGCGCCGAAGAAATACTTTACTGTTGGTATTACTGACGATGTAACCCATTTATCGCTGCCGGTAGGAAAAGAAATTGACCTTGCCGATGAGGGAACAATCAGTTGCAAATTCTGGGGGCTTGGTTCTGATGGAACAGTGGGGGCTAACAAAAACTCCATAAAAATTATCGGTGATCATACCGAGCAGTACGTGCAGGCATATTTTGAATACGATACAAAAAAATCCGGCGGGATTACCAAGTCGCATTTGCGGTTCGGGAGAAAGCCTATCCGCTCAAGTTATTATGTAAAAATGGCTGACTTTGTTGCGTGTCACAATCCTTCCTATATCAGTAAATATGATATTGTATCAGATATAAAAGATAATGGTATTTTTTTATTAAACTGCAGTTGGATCGGGAAAGAATTGGATGAAAATCTGCCGGAAAATATAAAAAGAGCGTTGGCAGAAAAAAAGGTTCAGTTTTATACCATTGATGCAACTAACATCGCAAAAGAAATTGGCTTAGGTAATCGCTTTAATAGTATTCTGCAGGCCGCTTTCTTTAAAGTGGCAAATGTGATTCCGGTGGCGCAGGCTGTCGCCTATATGAAAGAAGCAATCTTAAAAACCTATGGCAAAAAAGGCGATAAAATTATCCAAATGAATTATGCGGCTGTAGACCAAGGTATAGCAAGTGTGCAGCAAGTGGAGATTCCGGCAGCATGGCTGAACGCAGTAGATAAAGAGATCGAAGAAAATAGCCTGTTGCCTGACTTTGTTAAGAATATGATGATACCGATGAATGACCAAAAGGGTGATGACATTCCGGTCAGTGCATTTGCTGGCAGGGAAGACGGCACTTTCCCGCTGGGAACATCAGCGTTTGATAAGCGCAGTATTGCTGTTGATGTGCCGGAATGGTTAGCAGATAACTGTCTGCAGTGCAATCAGTGCGCTTATATCTGTCCGCATGCAGCTATAAGACCGTTTTTGCTTACCGAGGAAGAAACGGCAGCGACTCCTGAAGGATATAACACCAGCAAGGCTAAGGGGAGTGGCTTAGAAGGCTATGAATACCGTATGCAGGTCGATGTAATGGATTGTTATGGTTGCGGCAGCTGTGCACAAGTTTGCCCGGCTAAAGAAAAAGCATTAATTATGAAGCCGCTTGAAACGCAAAAAGAGCAGGCGACAAACTGGGAATATTCCCTGAAGCTCTCACACAAGGATAATCCTTTAGATAAGTTTACTGTGAAGGGAAGTCAGTTTGAACAGCCGCTGCTTGAGTTTTCCGGTGCCTGCGCAGGCTGTGGTGAGACTCCTTACATGAAACTGATGACGCAGCTATTTGGCGATAGGATGTATGTAGCTAATGCAACCGGTTGCACCCAAGCTTGGGGTGCAGCGGCACCTTGCTTTCCGTATACGGTGAATAAGGATGGCTGTGGCCCAGCCTGGTCAAATTCCTTGTTCGAAAACAATGCAGAGTTCAGCCTTGGCATGTGTCTGGCTGTAAAACAACAACGTGAGCGGCTTGCCATGAAGCTGGAACAACTGCTGCAAATCACCCAGGACAGTGCCTTAAAAATGGCTATTTCATCATGGTTGGAACATATTGATGATGAAACAGCTACCAAAGTAGTAAGCGCCAAGCTACTTGCCGAACTTTATGCGGTGGAATGTACCGGCGAAGAAGCTGTGATAAAAGAATTTGTATTGAATAATAAAGAACATTTAGTCAAAAAATCTATGTGGATGTATGGTGGTGACGGCTGGGCCTACGATATTGGCTATGGTGGCCTGGATCATGTATTGGCCTCCGGTGAAGATGTAAACATTTTAGTGGTTGATACTGAAGTGTATTCTAATACTGGCGGGCAATCTTCAAAAGCCACACCGATCGGTGCGGTTGCGCAGTTTGCTGCTTCCGGCAAAAAGATCCAAAAGAAAGATCTGGGGATGCTTGCGATGACATACGGTTATGTCTATGTAGCCCAAGTGGCTATGGGAGCAAATCCGGCCCAATTAATTAAAGCGTTAAAAGAAGCGGAAAGTTATAAAGGACCATCATTGGTTATTGCTTATGCGCCTTGTATTAGCCATGGTTTGATAAAAGGTATGGGCTCGGCTCAGATGGAAGCCAAACGGGCGGTAGAGGCAGGCTATTGGCATCTTTACCGATATAATCCTTTGCTCAAAGAGCTAGGCAAAAATCCATTTGTGCTCGATTCTAAAGAACCACAAGCCAATTTTAAAGATTTCTTGATGGGCGAAGTAAGATATTCTGCCTTGGTGAGAAGTTTCCCAGAGCAAGCACAAGAGTTATTTGACGTAGCAGAGAAAGCGGCAATTGAAAAATATCGGACATATAAAAAGCTGGCTGAAGATTGAACCCGATATTGGCTATTACAAAATTAAAGAGGTGTCAACAAATGATTAAAAAATTTGAGGAAATTGTAAAGCATGCTCAGGCAATAGGCCCGAAAACTATTGCTGTAGCAGCAGCTCAAGATATAGATGTATTGTTAGCGGTCAATAATGCCAAGAAATTAGGCATAGCTGATGCGATTTTAGTTGGTGCTGAGTCGGAAATCCGCCGGATTGCGCTGGAAAATCAGATTGATATTAATAAGTTTAAGATTATTGATCAACAAGATATTGTTGAAGCCTGTCGCACCGCAGTTAAACTTGTTGCCACAGGTCAAGCGCACATTGTTATGAAAGGTCTGGTAGAAAGCGCGACAATCCTTAAAGCTGTGCTTGATAAAGAATTCGGACTTAGAACCAATAGCGTATTATCCCATGTTGCCGTAGCGGATATTGCCGGCTATGATCGTTTGTTCTACCTGACAGATGCTGCTATGAATATCGAGCCGGACCTGCAGACTAAGAAACAGATTATTGAAAATGCGCTGCGAGTTGCGCGGGCTTTAGGCAACGAATGTCCCAAAGTGGCTTGTGTCTGTGCTGTAGAGAAAGTAAATCCCAAAATGAAAGCGACCTTAGATGCCGCAGAACTGGTAAAAATGAATAAAGACGGCGATTTAACAGGCTGTATGGTGGCCGGACCGCTTGCCCTTGATAACGCAGTATCACCGGAGGCGGCAAAACATAAAGGGATTACCGATCCAGTCGCCGGGAATGCTGATATATTGCTGGTGCCATATATTGAAGCAGGCAATATGGTATATAAATCTATTGTCTTTTTTGCCAGAGGGCAAATAGCCGGCATAATTGTTGGCGCAAAAGTACCGGTTATTGTGACATCCAGAGCAGATTCTGATATAGCTAAGCTCAATTCAATTGCTATTGGGGTTTTAATGGCAAGTAAAAGTGAGGGAAACTAATACTATGAAAATCAATTTTCGAGTGCTGGCAATTAACCCGGGTTCAACATCTACCAAGATTGCTGTTTTTGATAATGAACAATTGCTTTTAGAGCAAGTCATAAGATATTCGAATGAAGAGCTTGCTCCTTTTAACACAGTTATAGAACAATATGAATTCAGGAAAAGCGGAATACTTACAACATTAGAGGAAAATAACATTGACATTGCCAGTTTAAATGCTGTAGTAGGCAGAGGCGGGTTGCTTAAGCCTATTGAAGGCGGCACTTATGAGGTTAATGAAGCAATGCTGGCCGATTTGCGGCAGGCAAAAAACGGCCAGGAGCATGCTTCGAATTTGGGCGGGGTACTAGCCAAAGAGATTGCGGATAATTTAAATATTCCTGCGTATATTGTTGATCCGGTTGTTGTTGATGAACTTGCTGACGTTGCCCGGGTATCTGGCTTGCCAGGCTGTGACAGAGTAAGTATTTTTCATGCCTTGAACCAAAAAGCCGTAGCTCGGAAAATTTCGCAAGAACTAGGCAAGTCTTATGAACAAGCCAATTTAATCATTGCCCATATGGGGGGCGGGATAACCGTTGGCGCACATCAAGGCGGCAAAGTAATTGATGTTAATGACGGCCTGTATGGTGAAGGGCCTTTTTCCCCGGAACGGACTGGCGGGCTGCCTACAGGACGCTTAATTGACTTGTGCTTTTCCGGAAAATATACCAGCCCGGCAGAGGTCAGAAAGATAATTGCCGGCAAGGGTGGCCTGGTAGCTTATTTAAATACCAATGATGGCCGAGAAGTATGTAACCGAATTGAAAATGGCGACGAGAAGGCAAAATTAATCTATTCGGCGATGGCTTATCAGATAGCTAAAGAAATTGCTGCAAGCTCAGCTGTCCTCTTTGGTAAGGTAGACGCTATTGTATTAACTGGTGGACTGGCCTATGATAAGCTGCTAGTAAAAATGATTACTGAGCGGGTCACTTTCATTGCTGAAGTAAAAGTTTTTCCTGGTGAAAATGAAATGAGTGCCTTGGCAGAAGGGGCACTACGGGTATTGCGTGGACAGGAGCGGGCTAAAGAATATAAATAGTGTAGCTGTATAGTAAAAGCGTTTGAATGTGCGATGAGACATATATGGTTGTTGAAAAAAATGAACCCTCTTCACTTTAATGCTGAAGTGAAAGGGTTCATTTCAATTTAAGCTGTACATTGATTTCGGGTCGGCTGCCACGACCACGTGTATCATCAATTCGTTCAACGACAACTTGAGCTACCACTGCCCGCAAAGCATTTTTCTTGTCGTCTGTGGAAAAAGTCTCTTTATCAAAATTCTGTCTAATTATTGCGGTAATTTCAGAGATGGAAGGGGGCAATGTGGCAATAGTCAATTCGGCTGTATATGCTGTTCTTAGGTGAGCAATTTCAGCTAACTGAGTATGGATGGATTTTAACTCAATTTCTGTTTCGTCTTCAGTCAGTATTTGTTGTTGAAACCAGCGTAACAGGATTTGCTTTTGATGCAACAATTCTTTTTCTGTTCTTACCATCTGATCAAGCGCGATTTTTTGTTTCAACATATATTCCTTTGGGGGCGCAGTACGGAAGTAATCTTCGATTTGCACAGGGTTATAACAAAGTTCAAAGAGGTAATTAAAAACATAATCGTCCAGTATTTTAGTGGGTATTTGTCTGGCATTACATGGTTTTTGTCCCGAATAAAGGTAAGCTGAACTTTTGTGGCTTAGGCAGGTGTAATAGCTAATGAAATTTTTGCACCCCGAATGAGATATTATCATAGCTCTGCCGCATTTAGCGCAAATAACAATTCCATTCAAAAGATAATCATACTTTAAATTGCGTTTTGCAGAATTTTTGTTTGCCTGTAATTGTTTTTGGGCAGCCTGCCAGGTAGCTTCATCAATAATTGCGGGAACAGAAATTGGAATCCATTCTGACTCAGGTCTCAGGCTGCGTTTTCTTTTGGTTAGGCCGACTTTTTCATAGCGATATTTCATTGAATAGATGACGCCTTTATAAAGGCTATTGGTTATTATTCGGTGTACACTTGAGATGATCCAGGCTTTTTTCGCTCGGGGAGAAGGGATGCCTCTGGCATTTAACTCTTTACAGATTAGGGCAGTACCTATTTTTTCTTTCACAATAAAGTCAAAAATCATCTTTATAATTTTGGCGTCTGATTCATTTATTACATAAGTGCTTTTGGCTGAATCAAAGCTATAGCCGAAGGGTTTGGCATTGCTTATGACCAGACCTTTAGAAGCTTTGCCGCGTTTGCCGCGCATAGTGCGTTCCTTGATCTTTTCTTTTTCATACTCAGCCACTATGCCCTGAAATTTGTACATCAGTTCGCCTTCAGATGTTGATTCGAAGTTGACAGACGCAAATTTGCGCAGTGCTCCGGCTTTGCTTATTTCTTCCGAAATAATGAGAAGATGAATTGTTTTGCGGGCTAGGCGATCAGGTGCATAAGCTATTACCACCTGGAAAAGTTTATTTTTAAGTTTTTCACGAAGACTGGTCAATGCCGGACGATCAATAAATTCTCCGGAATAACCATCGTCAACAAACTCTACAATGTCAGTTGCTCCTAATTCGAGGGCATATTTGCGACAAGCGTCTAATTGAGTATCAAGCGAATAACCTTTTTCGGCCTGCTGCTCTGTAGATACTCGGACATAAATAGCAGCGTTCATAGCGAATACATCCTAACCAATAATTTACTCGCAGGGAGGCAATTGTAGTTTTTTTAGCAACCCTTTGATGAGCGGAAACATAAATTTTTTACAGTATGAATCATGCATACCGGGATTGTGGTTTATTAGGGAAATGTTAACGCTTGCCTTCACGTCTTTATTGCAGTTAGCTTTCATAGTTTTTCACCTCGATTAATCGTATGCCGGTACAGGTTGTCTAATTGATAGTTTTTTTGAGGACGTAAAACCTTTATCCGATAATAACCAACCCGTTCTAATACTCCCGACCTCATCTCATATGCCAGGAACTAATTTTTTATGCTGATTTGCATCCTGGGTTTTGTCAAATCAATGGAAGATCATAAAGATGAATTTATTTTAATCTTAGCGGGATATAAACGGGAAATGGATAATTTTTTACAGACAAATCCTGGGTTGCATTCACGATTTCCCATACATATTAATTTCCCTGATTATAGCAGGCAGGAATTATTGCAGATTGCTGATCAACTGTGTGTAAAGCGTCAATATCAACTTAATGCGCAAGCCCAAAACACACTATTACAACTACTAAATTTGCCTGAACATTGTAATGAGGACAATTTTGGCAATGCCCGTACTGTGCGAAATATTATTGAAAAGGCTATCAGGAGGCAGGCTGTTCGATTAATAAACAAACATTTTACCACCCGGGAAGAATTAATGGTTATTGAACCGTGCGATTTAGAGGAGGTGGGAAAATGCGCGAGTGTATGATAGTCGGTCGTCCTAATTCAGGCAAAACGTTGTTTGCACTTAATTTTGCCGGATATCTTGGTATCAAACATATTGATGTGACTTTTCGCGACTTTGACGGTGTGATGAATTGCCGCCACTTTTCATTAGAAGAGGCTAAACGTGAATTATGTGGAAATGCTATTCATAAAACTTGTTCGCTGCAGTCAATGATCTTAAATATGAAGGCTGGCAAAACAGCAGTGAATTTTAAACTTACCGATACTTGCGGAATTAGTGAACAAATACATAATGACGAACGAGTTCGTAAAGGCATGGCACAGACTATCAGTTTGCTGCGTTCTGTGGATTTTATCCTGCATGTGGTGGACTTATCGATCATTAACAAAGAGTTTCGCAATAAGACGTCCATTGATGGTGAATTATACAACTATGGTAAAGTATCTAAGTCATATCTATTACTTGGCAATAAATATGACTTAAGTTCTGCTAAAAACAATTTACTCCACTTAATTGCTGCTTTTCCCAAAGCAAATGTTATACCGATTTCTGCATTATACAGCCAGGGGTTTAAGGAGGTAAAGGCTTGTGTGGGCAGAAATATTTGATTTTTTGACAACAACTGCCGCAGTTGCTTGTTGCTCAGCTGCGGTAAAGTTAGCGGATGATTATTTGGATAAAGAATATGATGTGATAGTGGGGAAAACAAACTGGGCCATAATTTTTGACAAAGGCACTATGTTATATGCTATGTTTTTATTGGCCTTGGCTGCTGGTATCAATACAGCCCTGTCGCTGTCTTTATTTTTTAGCAGTTATATTGTAGGAATGTTTAATAATATGCGCTTGCGCTTTCCCAGCCGATTAAACGGATTTCAGGAGTCGTTGGTAGTATTTGCTGTTGGCATCATGTTATTTAGTTGGAACTACATGATATTTTCACTGAGTTTTGTATTTGCCGTGCAACTGTTTGATGATTATCTTGATGCCGACAGTGATTCTATAAGCGGACAAAGAAATCTGGCTAACCGATATGGTAAAATAGAATGTCTGCTTGCCTGCGTAATTTGCCTGCTGATTGCATGGACGGGTGGGGAGCGGCTATTTCTGCCCGCATTGGCCGGTGCGGCTATAATATATCTGCTATCATTTAGAACTGGGAAGGTAGGAGTATGGTAACCTATCTAACAATCGTAATCTTAGTGGCATTCTTGGCTGGGTATGTCTTGGGTAAACACTGTGGCTGGCACAAAGGATATAACAAAGCACAGGCAGTTGTGCCATTAGAAATGCGTCAGCAATCATTAGAACAGGGAAGGTGCGTTATTTGCGAAGGATTATGGACAGAAACAAGAAAATGTGAAAATTATAGAAGAGAATTGGATACTTTATAACAAAAATATTGTACAATATTAACTGATTACATTAAGGCTAAAGTTAGGGGGATTAGACAATTGCCTGAAGTATATGGTGAAACAAGTGGCATAAAAAAAACCATTATAGATAATTTAGAACAGTTGTATGAGTATACAGTTCCTTTCGGGCAGACAATCACCAATGAATTAGCAGTAGCGATGGCTGCTGTGACTCAGTCGCTTAATCGGGAAATTGCAGTATATATTAACCGGCGAGGAAACGTCGTTCAAGTTGCTGTTGGCGATATTAAAACAGTATCACTGCCGGAGACAGACGGCCGGCGTGCCTTACACCGGCTGAGCGGTATTCGCTGTATACATACTCATCCTGGTGGTGACAGTCAATTAAGTAATGTCGATATGGCCTCACTTAAAGACATGCGCTTTGATATTATGGCTGCCATTGGTATTAAAGAAGGGCTTCAAGAAATTAGTTTTGGATTTATTTCCGGGCAGATTGCCGATAATTATGAAGTGCAGTCGGTGGGGCCATTATCATTAGCTGATTTTGTGCAGATTGATTTAATTTATCTTACTAGTCAAATCGAGCGGTTATTAGAAAGCACCAATGTTGTCTCTAACGATAATCAGCCTGAAAAGGCACTATTGGTGGGGATAGAAAGGCAAGGAGAATGGGATGTTGCTGATTCTCTGAACGAGTTAGCTCAATTAGCCCAGACCGCTGGGGCTGAAGTTGCAGGTTCTGTATGGCAAAAGCGTAGCCGACCAGATGCCGCTTTTTATGTTGGACGAGGCAAGGTACAGGAGATTGGTCTTATTCGGCAAGAGTTAGGTGTCGATGTTATTATTTTCGATGATGAGCTATCACCGGCCCAACAGCGGAATTTAGAACAAGCATTAGGCATCAAAGTAATTGATAGATCAGCCTTGATCTTGGATATTTTTGCGCAGCGTGCACGTTCCCATGAAGGCAAGCTGCAAGTGGAATTGGCTCAACTAAAATATAATCTTCCGCGGTTAGGCGGCCAAGGGCTGGTGTTATCACGTCTAGGGGGCGGGATTGGCACCCGTGGGCCTGGCGAAACAAAGCTGGAAGTTGACCGTCGTAGAATTAGAGCTAAGATTAATGATATTGAGAAAGAAATTGAAAACCTAAAAACCCACCGGTCTTTACATCGGGAGCGGCGGCAGGCATCTAAAATTCCTACAATAGCATTAGTGGGTTACACTAATGCGGGAAAATCGAGTTTACTGAATAAGCTTACTGCTGCTGAAGTTTTGGCGGAAGACAAGCTTTTTGCCACGTTGGATCCGACTACAAGGCGAACTAAGCTGCCGAGCGGCAAAGAAGTCTTAATAACAGATACTGTCGGCTTTATTCAAAAACTTCCACATCAGTTGATTGCGGCATTTCGCGGCACACTGGAGGAGGTAGTGCAGGCTGACTTGCTGCTTCATGTTATTGATGCAAGTCACCCCCAGTTTGAAAAACAAAGTTTTGCAGTATACAATGTATTAAAAGAACTGGGGGCTGATGCTAAACCAGTAATAACAGTATTTAATAAGATCGATAAGCTTGATAGCGAATATGCACTTGAGCGTATGCTCAGACAAGAGGGTAGTGTTGCCATATCTGCAATTGAGGGAATTAATATTGATACACTGCTTGGTATGATAGAAAACAGTATTACAGCAACCAGTGTTGATGTAAAATTAATGATACCTTATGATGATAGTGGGGTTATGGCAAGGCTATATAATGGCGCCACTGTGATTTCTGCGGATTATAGTGAAGAAGGAATTGCAGTTGTTGCTTCCATGCCGCCGGAATATTTTGAGCGGTATCGGAAATATGTAGTAGGAGATGAGTAACTAATGACTATGTTTTCAAATCAAATTATGGCTTTAAAGACAAAAGCAATGGAACAGGCGCGGCCATTATTTGCGAAGATTGATGAGATATCAGAAACTAATACGGCACGAGTGCTGGCCTCTTTTCGTAACCACCAGGTTTCTGAGTATCTTTTTCGAACTACAACCGGCTATGGATATGGTGATAGTGGACGAGAGCGCCTGGAAGCCGTTTGGGCGGAATTATGCGGGGCTGAAAAAGCTTTAGTACGTACTCAATTTGTGTCTGGGACGCATGCCTTATCTTGTGTTTTATTCGGGTTACTACGGCCGGGGGATGAGTTGCTGGCTCTTACCGGGGCGCCGTATGACACAATGCAGACCGTTATTGGACAGGTTGTTCATACTCCGGGGTCGTTAAAGGAGTGTGGCATTACTTATCAGGAAATTCCTATGAATCAGGAAGGAATTGATTTGGCGGCAATTCCGCGTTATATAAAAAACAACACTAAAATGGTGCTGATTCAACGTTCGCGTGGTTATAGTCTGCGAAAACCATTATCTGTTGAAGAAATTAGGGTTGCGTGTGCCGCGGTAAAGAAACATAATCCCAATTGTATCTGCTTTGTTGATAACTGTTATGGTGAGTTTGTAGACACTGTGGAGCCAACAGATGTTGGTGCAGATATAATGGCAGGCTCGCTAATCAAAAATCCTGGTGGCGGATTAGCCCCCTCTGGTGGATATATTGCAGGTAAAGCAGAATTAGTAGAGATGGCCTCATATCGATTAACGGCACCGGGATTGGGCGGGAATCTTGGGGCTAGTCTTGCTGATTCACGCCTGCTGTATCAGGGGCTGTTTTTAGCGCCGCATGTTGTAGCGCAGGCATTAAAAGGAGCTGTATTTGCCGCAATAGTATTTGACTTGTTGGGATACAAGACGTTACCACATTTTGACGAGCAAAGAAGCGATATCATTCAAGCAATAGAACTTGGGTCACCGGAGAAAATGATTGCCTTTTGCCAAGGGTTGCAAGAGTTTTCGCCGGTGGATGCTTATGTAAAACCAATACCTGGACCCATGCCAGGATATACCGATCAAGTAATTATGGCAGGGGGGACGTTTATTCAAGGCTCATCAATTGAGCTTAGTGCTGATGGTCCTTTACGGCCGCCTTATATTATATATTTACAAGGCGGACTAACCTTTGAGCATGCTTCCCTGGGGATACTAGGAGCAGCAAATGCAATTGTAAATATATAATTCAGACATTTCTTTGCATATTTCTAAAATAGAACCATTTTAATGACAGGAAAAAAGCTAAAAGCGTCGAATAAAGCAAAAGTATGACTGCGTACGGCTTGAAAATATATGTTTTTGGTGATTAAACGTGGGATATATTATTGCTAGTTTTATTGCTATATTTATTACGACGCTAATTGTATACAAAGTTGGAAATAGTCTATTTGGGCTTGGCTTGCGTTTAAAACCAATACTGCTTTGCGCAGTATGCGCCATGCTCATTAGCTTAGTTTTGCCCAAAATTATTGTGGGCTTTGCTGGTTTGCCGGCTACTTTGGCAGTGTTGGCTATTTTTGCGGTGGTGTTTGCATATTTTGTTGCCAGGTATGAGGATATGCCGCAGCCTGACGGCGGAATAGCAGATGCTCAAGCAGATAGTACTTATGATTCTGGCGATACACTTGCTGCGAGTAATGATGCAGCAGACGGTGAGACCTTGCAGAAACATGGTAGTTACCAGGCAACTGATGAAATTGGCGGCAATGCAAGCGGTAGTGAAGTTGTGTCTGGTGAAGCAGAAGTTTTGGCACAAGAGATTAGTAGTATCCGCGAAATAGAAGTCACTGGAAATAATTTAAATAAAGGACAATTGACGCCGGAAGAAGAATCTTTGAATGATGCTCAGGTTTCTTCGATTGCCAAAGAATCCGGTATAGTACAAGCTGATACTTTGAAAGATAATTCTTTGGACTTCCAACATAGTGATGAACAAGAAAATGTGGATATTAATTTAGATGAAGTTGGGAATGTAAATGAAAGTCTAGAATTGGCCAATCTTAGAGAACCAGAAGTAGTTGAAAATGATTTCTCTGAAGTGGAAACTCAGGAAGAAAACAACAGCTTAGATGAGTTGCAATCTGCGGTGGTGAATTCTGCAGAGCATGTTGCAGCGGAGGAGTCTAATAGTGTTCTTTCCGCCGAGAACACCAACTTGGAGGAAGAATATCAACAGGAAGTAGCTAATACCAATAAGAGTGACGAGGTTGATAGTCAGTTAGCTGCAGAAATCGTTGAGAATGAATTAACGGAACAAGTGGCTGAAGATGTTGTTTCCCAGAGTGACGATAAGAATGTTTCCACAGACATAGAGTTGGATAGTACAGAACCAGATAACCTTGAGTTGCGCGCTGAGAACACTGATGCAGTGGAAAACAATTTTGCAGATAATGAGATGAATGATATTACTGAAGAGTTAGATCAGGTAGAGGCAGAAGTATTGGTGCAAATGCCTAAGGAAGAGATAGCGGGACAAGTTGAATCTCCTGTAGCTCAGGCATTTGTGCAGGAGGTTGATGATGACAGCATGAAACACGATGAATTAAACGTAAATCCTGTACAAATGGAAACTGAGGAATTGGACGATTTGATAGATCGCGCCTTTGTGTGTAAAGAAACGCAGGATTATAGTAATGCATATAGGTCTTTTAAAAAGGCTTTGGCTTTATATCCGAATAGTGAAGCAGCTCCATTTCTCGTGGTGGAAATTGGTAATATACTAAAAAATAAAGGGGATTATGATGAGGCTATCAAAATATTCTCAGAAGGCCGAAATTTATCCCACACAAAACATGACGAGATGATGGAGCAGGAATTTATTAGTACCATTGCTTATTTGCGAATTACTAAAAATATTTTACTTCAAAATCGGCTTGGTAATATTCCATTCTTAGAAATTCCAACACAAATTCTTAATCAGATTGATGAAGAATTTCGAGAGTGGCGTAGTGTAGGTAATATCTAATTAAGAAATATATGGAGGGCATAAGATGAAAAAAAGTGTAGACATTATTGGACAACCCATCATTAGCATTACTGAAGGTAAGGAATTGGGTAGTGTTAAAGACCTGCTTATTAACCATTCGAATGGCACAATAGCTGCATTGGTTATTGCAGATGAAAAATGGTATTTAGGTGCTAAACTTGTACCGTTCAATACAGTAACTGGTCTTGGTGAATCTGCAGTGACTATTAATAATAGCAACGATATTGTTACTATTACTGGTGGTTCAGAATTCGAAAAACTGTTTGAAGCCGGTATAAAAATTATTGGCACTAAAGTTCTTACTAAAGGCGGTAAGATCCAAGGTAAGGTTAATGAAATTTTAATTGATAACTCAGGAAAAATTGAGTCATGCGAAATGGAAAAGCCGGATGGTGAAGTTATACTACTGCCGGCGCAGAATGTGGTTACCTTTGGTAAAGAGGTTGTAATCGTTGCTGATAGTGATGAAGTAGTAAGTAATACTGCTGTGGCGCAGCCAGTGGAGACAGTAACTGCTCAACCAGAACCAATAGCTGAACCTACTCCTGCTCCTGTTGTAGAAGTGGTAGAGGAAATTCCGGTTCAGCAGAAAGAAGCTGAGGCACCAACTGCTAAAGAAGAAAATCAAGCGAAAGAGCAGCAGGCTGATGATTCAGCTAAGAAGTTTGATGATAAACATCGGAAGTTCTTACTGGGTAAGAAAGCCTCACGGCGCATTGAAACTGATAATGGCATGCTGATTGTTGAACAAGGCGGCGATATTACCGAAGAAGTTTTGCAAAAAGCTAAGCTTGCCGGCAAATTCGTTGAGTTGTCAATGAATATTCAATAGAACACAATATATAGCCCCCGCTATAATTAGCGGGGGCTTGCTTAAAAAAATTAACACTTAACACCATGAAAGGATTGAGAGTGTTTTGTGCAGACTGTAACATCTAAAAATGCAAATATATTTTTATTTTTGATTATTATAATGCTGTTTAGCTCAGTAAGTATGGTTGCAGCTAATACGGCATTTTTAGTTACTGATGAAATCTATCATGGGGTCACTGTTGGTGATATTCATGTTGGTGGTTTATCTGTTGAGCAGGCACAGGAAAAAATTGCCGCTACATTTAAAGAACGGACTACCAAAACACCGGTAATTACCGCTGTATATAAGGATAAAAAATGGACAATTTCCGCAAAGGATATTGACCTGAGTATTCAGGCTGATAAGTTAGCTAGGCAAGCATATGAGATTGGGCGGACCGGCAATATTATTCAGCGTATAAAAGAACGATATTTGGCGGTAAACCAGGGGCATTATCTGCCGCTGACAGTTGAATTTGATCGTGAAAAAATCCAAAGTATTCTTACCGGTATCGCTAAAACGATTGATCAGAATCCGCAAAATGCCAGACTGAAATTGGTAGAAAATTATAAAGTTGCGATAGAGCCTGAAGTGATAGGTCATAGAGTTGATACTAATGAAACAATAACAGAGGTTATCAGACAGCTTAATACGAAAGTGGCTTTTACTTTTACTATTGAGGTAGAAGATTTTATACCGGCGGTTGTGGCTAGCGATTTGGCGAATATTGACGGGGTAATTGCGTCATATATTACACATTTTGATCCGGGTGATCAAAATCGTGCGCAAAATGTGACCTTGGCTTCCCGGAGTATTAATGGAACGCTGGTAAGAACAGGACAAGTATTTTCGTTTAATGACATTGTAGGCTTAAGATTGCCTAAATACGGTTATAAAGAAGCTCCTGGATATATTAATGGAGTGTTGGTCCCGGATTGGGGTGGGGGCGTGTGTCAGGTCAGCAGTACTTTGTATAATGCTGCTTTGTTAGCAGATTTAGATATTGAGGAACGAACCGCTCATTTTTATCCACCTGGTTATGTACCATTAGGACAGGATGCGACCGTTGCAGATAATCAACTGGATTTTAAGTTCAAAAACACAATGTCTCAGAACATTTATATTACTAGTGAGATAGTAGGAAATAGGCTTGTTGTTAATATTTTTGGCAAGCAACTAGAAAAACCGCCTGAAATTTATGTGGTTTCTGCAGATAAAAGGGTCTTGGAACCCAATACTATTATCCGGCAAGATCAATCTCTGGAGCTAGGAAAAGAGATTGTAGAAGCTGAGGGCCAAAAAGGTTTTCAGGTAGCTACGTATCGTATTAAAAAAATCGATGGTGTAATTGTAAAACAGGAACTATTAGCAGCAGATGAGTTTAAACCAATTGACAGGATAGTTCGTGTTGGGACAAAAGTTGTGGCACAACAGAGCAAGCAACCTAAGAAATAGCAATAATTATATTTTGTTCATAAATAACAAGAACCAGTTCCTCTGGAACTGGTTCTTGTTATTTATCTGATGATTAAAATCCAGGTGCCGCCAAAACACCATATGAATTAAGTCATGTTTATTGAAGCTGACGGAATACCCCGATAACTTTACCTAATATGCTAACATTGCGGGAACAGATGGGTTCCATTGTTGAATTTTCTGGCTGCAATCGAATATAATCTTTTTCACGATAAAAACGTTTTACAGTAGCGTCTTCTTCGTCAATAAGTGCAACTACAATATCACCATTGCGGGCAGTTGTCTGGCTGCGTACTAAAACATAATCGCCATCTAAAATTCCGGCCTCAATCATACTAGTACCTTTTACTGCAAGCATAAATGCGTCATCATCACCAACCAATTCTGTTGGAAAAGGATAAGTCTCTTCAACATTTTCAACCGCTAAAATAGGTTCACCTGCCGTAACTCGTCCAACTAACGGCACTGGTGTAATTTGTTTTTGACGCCAAGGAGCTTCCTCTAAAACATCAATCGCACGAGGTTTAGTCGGATCTCTTCTAATAAAACCCATTGATTCAAGCTTGGATAAATAACTATGTACCGTAGAGCTTGAACTTAACCCCACTGCTTCGCCTATTTCGCGGACAGAAGGCGGGTAACCTTTACTCCGAAGCGAATCTTTAATATATTTTAATATTTGCTTTTGCCGGGTATTTAGCAGGGCTTCTTTATCAATACTCATAGATTCACCGCCGATTCATAAGATTATATTACCATTATAACATTATAATAGTAATATGCAAACATTCGTTCGTGATTTTTTTACATTAGTTGTTATCCAATGACCAACCCGTTCTAATACTCCCGTCCTTTAAAGACGGGAATAAAGAACGGCTAAATTCATGGATAATCGACTAAGATTCAGGTGGGGGGTTAACCCCATCTGAATCAAGTCTCATTTATGCATGCTTTTTATTATACACATATAAAAAACTAAAAGATTTAACAATTATTTATGTAATAGTGTGATACAATAATATTGAATCAAGCAGTAGCAGTGCGTACATAATTTGCTTGAGGCAGCAGAATAAATATAGTGAGGAGTGGATATTATGTGTGATGAGCATGATCGTGATCCTGAAATGACTGATGAAATTCCGGTACTGTTTACAGATGATGTTGAACTGCTTGGTGATCGGTTGATGGATATTATTATTGCGATGGGCTTGCCAGAAGAACAGACAAATGCTGTGCTACGGCTAATTAATGATGCAGTAGAAGAGCATCATCAAAACATCCTGGATACTTTTGAAGATACCATCGACCTTCCGGATGAAGACGAGGAAGAGGAATAAGAATTGTGGCCGCAGTTAAAATTGCGGCCTTTTTTTGTTTTTGTTTGAAGTGATGGAAAAGGAAGGAGTAAGATTATCGGGAGTAAGATTATCCCTGAAGTCTGATAGTTCGAGGGAGTTAGTAAGAAATAGCTATTTCAATTGTGATTTTCTGGAACTAGTGATAAAATATAATCATAATAATTTTGTGAGTTTGAAGAAATTCCAGAATTTCATAATCATAAAATTATTGTGATTATATTTTGAGAGGTAAATAATCATGTATATTGAAAAACGCAAAAACGGGACGTTTTATTTGAAAAAAAGCGTATACAATCCGGAAACAAAAAAGCCTCAAAATACATCAATTTACCTTGGATCAAATCCTGTTCAAGCAAAAGACAAGTTAAAAACCCTAACTGAGGATATGACGCTCTTAGAACAAATACCCGATATTCTACCATATGAGGTTGAGATTGAAAAGGCAATTAAGAATCTCCAAATTTTAAATAATTTGCGTACCGAAGGTGTAACGAAAATTATTAAAGAGTGCTTAACTGAATTGTTAAATGCAAAACAATTTATTCAAATTGCACGTGAAGGGACACTTGTGCCTACTTCTGATTGTTTGGATTGTCGCTTTAAAAATGCAAACCAATGCGACCATTTTAACAATATGTTTTTAACTGGCAATGGAAGATATAAAGATGGTAGCCCAATACGGTGTCTTGCCTTTGAATTAGGGAAAATTAAACACGGTTCAATAAAACTTCCGCGTGATTTTAGAATTCGATAAAAACAAACATAAGTTCGAAAAAAATAACCGAACATACTTGCGTAGAACATATGTACTGTGATACACTATAAGTGGATCGAACATAAGTTCTGCGAGGTGTGTTGATTATGAGAATTGTATTGATAATGTTTTTAGTGTTTTCCTTTTTGTTAATAGGGCCTCTGGCCAGTTCGAATGCAACCTCAAATTCTGTCACTTATGAAACAATTTGCGTTAAATCAGGTGATACAGTCTGGAAAATAGCTGGTCAAATCAGTAATGATAGAGATGATATTCGAGAAAAGGTATATTTGATTAGGCAGTTAAATAATTTAAACAATAATGCTCAGGTATACCCTGGACAAGTCTTAAAGGTTCCGCGAAATAAATAAGTAAGACTTTTATAAAAAAATGGCCTGCCGGTTTTGATCCGGCAGGCCATTTTTTAGCGCGAGCTGCGAGCCATTAGGCTTGCAAGCTTATTAGCAAAACTAATTGGGTCATCTGGTGTAATACCTTCCATAAGCAGTGCTTGACCATAAAGCAAATCGCAATAATCTTTAAAAGACTCTGATTCAGGGTCTGTCTGATGCAAAGTTTTTAGTACGCCGAATATTTCATGGTCAGGGTTAATTTCGAGAATGCGACTGGCTTTATACATGGTCTTATTCATTTCTGACAAAATCTGTTCCATGGAGAGGCTGATCCCGCTATCATCACTTACTAAGCAGACAGCACTGGATTTTAAACGATTACTAATTTTAACGTCAGTTACTTTGCCTGTTAAATATTCTTTGATGGCTTTAATCAGGGTTTCATTTTCCTTAGCCATGGCTTCTGTATCTTTTTTTGTCTCAGGGGAATCGATATCCTCAAGATCTAGGTTGCCACGGCTAATTGACTGGAACTTTTTCCCTTCGTATTCGTGCAAAGCATCAATAGCAAACTCATCTACGCGGTCAAAAAGATATAAGACTTCAATATTTTTGTCGCGTAACAACTCCATTTGCGGTAATCGCTCAACTGATAAACGGTCTTTGCCGGCAGCATAGTAGATAACTTTTTGGCTTTCCGGCATACGATTGGTATAGTCTTGTAGTGTTGTGAGTTCTTCAGCGGCATGTGAGGAGGAAAACAGCAGTAAATTTTTTAACTTGTCACGGCTTTGGTAATCAGAGTAAATACCGGTTTTGACAGCTTTGCCATATTCTTGCCAAAATTTCTCGTATTTTGGACGATCTTTTGACAACATGGTTTCCAGGTTTTTTAGTAAACTCTTCTCGAGATTTTTGCCAATCAGTTTTAACTGTTGACTTTGCTGCAGAAGTTCGCGGGAAATATTAAGTGAAAAGTCGGGAGAATCAACTAAGCCACGGACAAAACGTAAGTAATCAGGCAGCAGGTCTTGACAGTTATCCATAATAAAAACATTTTTGGAATACAGTCGGATGCCGGTTGTAGATTCACGCTGATAGAAGTCAAAGGGGGCGTGAGAGGGAATATACAGGAGACTGATATATTCTACAGTGCCTTCAACCTTAGAATGAATAACTTCCAGGGGATTTTCCCAATCATGAAATAAATTTTTATATAATTGATAGTATTCATCCTGAGTAATATCATTCTTGTTTTTGGTCCAAAGTGGGGCCATAGAGTTGATGGTCCGAACTTCTAAGGTTTCGGTAGGTGTTGCATCTTCAATGACTTTACCGTCAGCATCAAGCGGTTTTTCTTTTTTGATAAAATTCATCTTGATAGGATAACGGATATAATCAGAATATTTTTTGATTAAATTTTGCAAATTGTAGTTGTTAAGGAAGTTTTCTTCAGGATGCTCAGCTGAGCGATACTCCTCTTTTAGCGTCAAAATGATGGTAGTGCCTCGGGAGTCTTTGCTGCACTCTTCAATAGTATAAGTGCCGTCACCGTTTGACTCCCAGCGAATACCCATAGTTTGGCCGGGGGCACGGGTTAGTATAGTAACTTTTTCAGCTACCATAAAGGCCGAATAGAACCCTACACCAAATTGACCAATAAGTTCAGCATCGGCCACTGCACCGGCAGTCTGTATTTTGTCAAGAAAAGCTTTAGTACCGGACTTGGCAATTGTTCCAATATTTTCAATAACTTCTGTATAGGTCATACCCATGCCATTATCAGAAATGGTGAGGGTGTTGGTTGTTTCATCAGGCAGAATAAATATTTCAAAATCACCGTTATTTTCAAGCAAGTCAGAGTTAGTTAAGGACTCAAAACGAATTTTGTCAATTGCATCTGAAGCGTTGGAAATTAGCTCCCGGAGAAATATTTCACGGTTTGTATAAATCGAATGAATCATTAAATCTAAGAGCTGCTTAGTTTCAGCTTGGAATACTTTAGTTTGTTTATTGCTTGCTTCTTGAGACATTGCAAACCTCCAATATCAATAAAAAATTCTGTTATTAGCACTCTTGTTGATCGAGTGCTAATACTATTTAAATAATAACGAAAATAGTGTATAAAATCAAATAGGTAACAATATAAAATTGGCAGATACTAGCTTTTTTCTGCCAATCATGAAAAATATCTCTTGTTTTTGTGGAATTGCAAATTTTTTCTGGCGATTATTGGTTAATTTCCTTTTAACATACGCAGTATGGGTAAGGCCAGTGCTGTTACAACTAAAACCAAAACGCCTACGGCTCCGCCAAGATTGCCGTTATTCTTTAGCCAATAGGCGTAAGATAGGGCATGAAAGCTGATGATTACGCCTAAGCCCAGATAGATATAATCCATTGAACTTTACCCCCGTATTGGCATAGTCTTAAACATTAGTCCGGTACGACGGATTTTAGTGCTGATCTGGACATTAATTTCAGCCTCAGGATAAAGGTCATTCCAGTTAAAACTGGCAACTTCATCATAAGTGTTGAAAGCAGGTCTGTAGTAACGGCCGAAATTAACAACATCTGTTCCTAATTCCTGCGTATGTTTAAGCATCGCTACCATTTGCATTTTTATGGCTTTTGATACCTGGGTCTCTAAGCTTTTCCTGCTGTCTAAGCCTTCATAGTTGATGCCGCTGGGAATGCTGGTAATTTCGCCTTCGATCAGCACATCGATATTGATGACAGGTCGCTTATTTTCAAAACCAACGTTGATTTTGGGACTTTTCCCTAGACGCAAGAGAACATGCACATTACGCTCAGACATTTTGGGGTCAGCAATAGTTAAAAAGCCTTTAGGGAATTTTCCCATAAGAATAGCAACCATACGAGTTTCTTCGTTAGTCAGCATTCCGGCCAGTTTGTCACGCTTAAAAACTGCAGTACCCAGAACCGAAGCCGGGTTACCGCCTGTGCGCGGGATGTTTTCGGGAAGATACTCACTGCTCCGTTCCGGTGAGGTTGGTTTGGCACTTGGTTTGTCTTGGCCTGATAAGGGATTGATTCCGGCCAGTACAACATAGGGAGCGCCACTGGTGCTCTTTAGGCGATTATAAAACTCGTGAATATTTGTAGGTAATAAGTAGCTAGTTTCATTTCCCGATAACAAGATCCCCTCAACCCAACGGGAAGGCAATACTTCAAGTGAAGGATGATTGGTTTTTAGAAATTCTTGTGCTGTACCACGAACCACCATCATATACATAGAGCCGCGAAATTCCCGGAAACGAAAGATGGGACTCACTAAATCCCCCAAGCCTCGTTTTGCCAGCTCTTCACCAACCACCCAAACCTTAATATGAGATAAATCAGGAGACCTTGCAATTGACGAACTGAGCAGGGAGCGTCCTTCGGCTAATGAGGGAGCTTTGATAGTAATAGTGGCCACACTTTTGCGGCTGTCGACATCGCCGCTGCCGCCACTGGTGCTAAGCACCCTGGGAATTGCAATCATGTATGTAATATTTAGCTGTTTGTTTGGCAGAGAATCGACACCGATAGCCACAATATAGGCCACTTCATCAGTCTCATTAGCACTGCTACAACCAGATAACAACAGACATACTGCAAGGCCCAAACAACTAATTGTCATACGAAGAGACATGCTGAAGCCTCCTTTTTTTAGACTTCACAAAAGCGGCTATTAGTAATACCAATGTAATGATAAATAAAGTCGCAGTATAAAAATGAGATATTAAATAATTGTCCAGGCGAATAACGGTAGCAATGTCAGGCGGTACCATTGCCATTTGAGCGACAATGTAAGCCGATAAAGGAATAAGCGGCTGCAGGGCGGGCAGTTTTAATAAGCGTGTAATTAGAAAAGTTCCCATATACAAACCAAGGGAAATTCCCAGTAATCCGCCGATAACCCAAAGGATGATAAATAATGCTTCAATCCGTTGAAAATAGCGATTTATATAAACCAGACGCGACATTTCAAAAAAAGGTAAAGTTTTTTCGCTTGCTGTAGCAACCCCGAATACCATGGTGAATATAAAAAGGGTTAGTGATTTGATAAAGAGTCCGCTCGTTACTCCGAAGATACTGGCCCATTTAAAAGTCTGGATATTTTGCATGGCTGGTGAAACAATCACAAGAATAAGTCCGCTGATATTTATGCCTGATTGCAAGATTCCGGTTTGTAGAGAAGCGAGAAGTCCATAACCACGCCAGGGAGTTAGGTTATAGACATCATAATACGGAGCCAGTAAAAGCAAAACTAGTATTAGCCCCATAACACTCATGGGAAATAACAAATAGGTTCCGCGTGCCAACGCTTCAAGGCCTAAGAGTGCACCTAGCGCAGCGATGAGGGTATACCAACCGACAATGAAGCTGAATTCGACTTGCGGCAAAGCGGTGAGTAATGTATTTTCGGCAAATTGACGCAGCACGAGAGCGGCATCAATAAAGAAAACCATGATAGCGGCAACTGTTACTAACCATGCACCTACACGACCTAGAAGTTTTTCAGAAACACTAAATAAGTCGCCAGGCGTTTGACGAAAAATATAAATCCAGGCAAAAATAGCTAAAATTACAGGCAGTCCTGAAACAATAACAACCCACCAGGCAGCTGTAGTGACAGCAGCTATCGCGTTGGCTGGGGTTGTCAGAAAAATACGGGGGAAAAGCATAATAAAGACTAACGCCATTCCCTCAGCTATGCCCATGCGTCCAGGCTGATAACTCATGGCTTTTTCTGTCCTTCCGATGGTTTTTCTAATTCCCATTCACGACTTATAGCAGGTTGTCTTATACTGTCTTGGGCATTCAAACCATCTGGTCGTTTTTCTTGGTGAAATACCGGACCACGTACTATCACATCAAGGTTACTTTCTACTCGGGGCGCTATTGGCACCATATAAGGTACGCCAAAAGATTTCATACTGCATAAAAGAAGTACAAGTAATAGTAAGCCGGAGGCAACCCCAACCAAGCCTAATCCTGCCGCCAGCAAGAGGAAAAGAAAACGAATGGCGCGGAAAGCTAGTGCCATCTGAAAATCCGGAATGGCAAAGGAGGCAAGACCTGCTAGCGCAATAATGATAACTACGATAGGACTGACAATGTTGGCAGTAACGGCTGCCTGCCCCAGAATAAGAGCGCCGACAATCCCGATTGTAGAGCCTAAAACACCGGGAATCCGTAAACCGCCTTCACGAATAAGTTCAAATGAAAATTCCATTAAAATAATTTCAATGAACGCCGGAAATGGCACTCTTTCCCTAGCGCCGGCAACAGCTAAGGTAATTTCGGTGGGGAGTGCCTCCTGGTGAAAATAATTTATTGCCAAATATAGAGACGGCAATAATAACGTAATAAAGGCAGCAACAATACGTAGTATACGCAGGCCTGTACTGGCAATGGCTTTAAACGAAAAATCTTCTGCTGAATGAAAAAATGTAAAAAAACTAACAGGCACAATATGCGCAAAGGGGATGCCATCTAGGATAAATGCCACTCGTCCTTCGGCTAGATGCACAGCTACGCGATCTGGTCTTTCTGTCGACAATGCCTGGGGAAACAGATTGCCGGGATGATCTTCAATAAATTGCTGGAGAGACCCGATATCCCCCATGAAATCAGTAGTAACTCCTTTAATTCGTCGTCTTATCTCAGCCACTAAAGTCGGATTAGCCAGAGACTCTACATACATAATGGCACAACTGGTATTGGTTCTTTTGCCGATAGATAAAATCTCGGTGACAAGATCACTGCTTTTTAGCGTAGCGCGAATCAAAGCAGTATTAATGCGCAAGCCTTCACTAAAAGCTGCCTGGGAGCCGCGCACAGTCTGCTCGGTCATTGGCCTATCGACACCGCGGCGTATCATCCCTTTGGTGTTGATTAAAACGGCTTCAGGAACACCGTCAATAAAAAGTGCGGTATCGCCGCTGTTGATGCCATGCTGAACAGATTTGTAGTCTACTGCTTTATTGACCTGATTAGCTGGTAAGCATTCTTCGATAAGAGTGGTTGTAAGAGTTTTGGAAATATTATCAACCTGGATATGATCGGCAGAAAAAAACATTAGTGGTTGTAAGACAGCCAAATTAAGTGTTTTACTGTCAACCATCCCATCTAAAAACACAATGATAGCTTTTAGTGGCGGAGAAAGTGGCAGTGTTAAGTTGCGAATGACAATATCTTTGTTTTGGGGCAGCTTATAAAGCTTTTTCAAAATTGTATAGTTCTCGGCAAGCAGGGCACTTACTTCCCGGTCTTCCGGTTGACTGGCCGCGTCATAGGCTAGTCTGACAGGGGAAGTTTCTGCTTTGTTTTCTTCCAGCTTCTTCAGGAGTGTTTTTATTTGAGTCGGATTGATTAAATGCCCTTCTTTAAGATTGGTAGATATGGCTTCTAAAACGTCTTTTGCGTGTTTGGCTTGACGTAAAAGTATTTGGAGTTGTTCTGTCGGTCCGGCAAGGTCGGTCTTTTCGTGTATGTTATCGAGCGCTTGTTTTTGGTCTGATTGATCATCTAATACAAAAGGGGGAGGAGTACATGAAGGAGTATAAACAAGTAGTTTTTTCAAATAGTTAAAGCTTTTAGAAAAAATAGTCTCCACATGGTGGCCTTCTCTCCTATATTTGTGGTTATTATTACCAAAAAAAGATGTAATTATTATATAAGCCATTCGGCAACTATTTGATTTATCTTGATAAAAGCAAAGTAACCACAGCTAAATGCCGTGGTTACTTTGCTTTACTCTTGATCACTATCAAACTGTCCTAACATACGAACCGCATCTGCTGAAGGCAGTTGTTCGACATCCTTAAGTTTACGTTCAATTGCCCGAGTGCGTACTGCAGCAGCATCAATTTGTTTACTGGCCTGATCTAATTTTTCCTTGGTTTTGATAAGAACATCGCCAAACTTCCCAAACTCTGTTTTGACAGCACCGAGAAGGCCCCAAACCTCACTGGAACGCCGTTCGATAGCCAAGGTCCGGAAGCCCATTTGCAGACTGTTCAATAAAGCTGCCAGTGTGGTTGGGCCGGTAATGCTAATCCGGTATTCTCGCTGGAGGCTTTCACATAGTCCCGGACGCCGTAACACTTCGGCATATAGTCCCTCAACAGGCAAAAACATAATAGCAAAATCAGTAGTATTAGGCGGATCGATATACTTTTCTTTAATGGTTTTTGCTTCCAGGCGAATTCTGGCTTCTAAGTTGGCGGCAGCAGCGGCTGCCAGTTCGGCATTAGCCATGTCCTGGGCATCTAGTAGTCTTTGGTAATCTTCCTGAGGAAATTTGGCATCGATGGGGAGCCAGACGGGGGCATCATTACTGTTGTTGCCAGGTAGGCTTATGGCGAATTCCACCCGATCTTGACTGCCGCGTTTGGTTGCCACATTTGCGGCATATTGCTCAGGGGTAAGTACCTGCTCTAACAAAGCGGCTAGCTGCATTTCTCCCCAAATGCCACGGGTTTTGACGTTAGATAAGACTTTCTTAAGATCGCCGACACCTGACGCCAATTGCTGCATTTCTCCCAGGCCTTTGTGTACTTGTTCCAGGCGTTCGCTGACAAGCTGAAAAGACTCACCTAACCGTTTTTCCAAAGTGGCATGCAGTTTTTCATCCACCGTTGCCCGCATACTTTCGAGCTTTTTACTGTTATCATTTTGAATATCGGTAAGTTTGGTTTCAAGTGTCTCACGGAGTTTATCAAGCTTTTGTTCGTTAAACTGGACTAAACGGCTAAATCGTTGGTCATTGCTATTAGCAAATTCGTGGAATTGTCCTGCCAGTTCTTCACGCAGTATTCTAATAGTAAAAGTCTGTTCCTGGCGATTTTTCCCCAGTTCATCACGAAGCATGCTTTCAAGACGTTCTTGGTTGTAGGCAAGCTGTTTAAATGGTGTTAAGTCAGGACTTGCGGACTTATTAACCTTTAGCAGCAGTAAGAGGAGTAAAGCAGCATTAGTTATGAGTATAAATAGAGTAATTGCGGAAACTATATCATTCATTAGGTACACCGTCCCTTGCGTAGTTAGGTTTTCTATTCAAGGCCAATATAGGCAAATCCTTTTGACAGATAGAATTTTTGCTCATAAATACGTTGGAATAAAGCAGGAGTTCGTTTGATATTACTAGAAAATACCATTAATAGTTTCAGAGGGTTGATTTTTGCGAGGGGGGTCTGTATGTCGAATAAAGAGCAGATTATAAGCCAGACAATTGACAAATATGAGCAATATATTAATCCGGCTATGGCTAAACTTTTTCGCTTTATGGGTTTATCCACTATCGAATGGGAAGCTGAAGGTGCTGTTATCAAAGATATTGATGGCAAAGAATATATTGATTGCCTGGGCGGATACGGGGTATTTAGTCTAGGACACCGTCATCCCCAAGTAATCGAGGCTGTAAAGCGTCAGTTAGACTTTATGCCTTTATCCAGTAAAGTTTTATTTGATAAGCCAATGGCTGATTTAGCAGAACTTCTTGCTGGAATAACGCCGGGTGACCTGCAGTATAGTTTCTTCGTCAATAGCGGGACAGAAGCCGTTGAAGGAAGTCTCAAGCTGGCTCGGGTGCATACCGGGCGTAGTAAGTTTGTTGCTACCACGAATTCCTTTCATGGTAAAACACTGGGTGCTTTAAGTGCCACTGGCCGCGAGATGTTCAGAGAACCCTTTCAGCCGTTGCTGGCTGGCTTTCAGCATGTGGATTTTGGCGATATTGATGCATTAAGCCGAGCTGTGGATCATGATACTGCTGCTGTCATTGTTGAACCCATTCAAGGGGAAGGGGGCATTATTGTTCCGCCTGACAGTTACTTACCAGACGTGCGCGACCTTTGCGATAAAACAGGAGCCATGTTAATTTGTGATGAAGTTCAGACTGGCTTGGGACGGACTGGCAAAATGTTTGCGGTTGAACATGCTGGTGTCGTACCTGATATTCTTGCTACCGCCAAGGCCTTAGGCGGCGGTGTCATGCCCATTGGTGCTTTTACGGCTAGGCCAAAGGTTTGGGACAAATATATTATCAGCCCATTTTTGCATACCTCAACCTTCGGGGGTAATCCACTGGCCTGCGCGGCAGCTATTGCCGCCATTACTGTTATCCGGGAAGAACAATTAATCAAGCGGGCTGAAGAAAGCGGCGGTTACTTTATTGCGAAGCTTTCTGCATTAGCGGTGGCATACCCGGAGGTAATAGCCGAAGTACGTGGCCGGGGCTTAATGATTGGAATAGAATTGACCAAAGAAGGTATTGGCGGATTAATTCTGTCAGAAATGATTGATAAAGGTGTTTTACTGGCCTATACACTTAATAATCCTAAAGTTATGAGGATTGAACCACCGCTTATTATTGAACAGCAGCAGATTGATTATGTTATTACGGCGTTGACAAGCGCAGTAGAGAAAGCTCACAGTATGCTGGAGGATTTGTAAGTGTGGGCATGAACCACGAAGAGGAGGAATTTTGTTATGCCCTATGTAGAAGTTACATTGCCGGTTAATGCTGAGCCCGGCCAAATATATCCCATATTGAAAGATATGGAAAAATATCCTGATTTCATGGCTGATTTGGTTAGTGTGGAAGTAATTGAACGCAAAGACAATACAACTATGACAAAATGGGTATCTAATGTTGACGGGCGAATTATCAGATGGACTGAGATTGACAATTTTGATGATACCAATATGCATATTAGCTATAAACAAATTGAAGGAGACTTAAAAAAGTTTGAAGGTGAATGGATATTAACGCCGTTTGCTGGCGGCACAGAGATTAAATTAACCGTTGATTTTGAATTTGGTATTCCTATGATTGCGGGATTGCTCAATCCGATTCTTAAGAAGAAGGTACGGGACAATAGTATGAATATGTTGACTGCCATCAGGGAACGCATGGAAAAACGGGCTTAAACGCTTGTTGTTAATTATAAGTAAATGACTTATAATTAATAATGAATTCAGTAATAATGGTTTCCTCAAAAGAAATGGAGGGGCGATGTCATCTTTAGCTAGCGTGAAATAGTTAAGACGATAGTGTTTTTTATAGATAATACAATATGTTATGGAGGTGTCTTAATGAACACGCTTAAGACTACTGCTTTACTTGCTGCACTAACAGGTTTGTTAATTGCAGTTGGCGCCTTTTTTGGCGGAACAAAAGGTATGACTTTCATGTTTGTTATTTCGATTTTGATGAATTTTGCCAGCTACTGGTTTAGTGATAAAATTGTGCTCAATATGTATGGGGCACAAGCGGTTACCGCTCAGGATGCACCGGATTTAATCCGGATGGTAAGCAGTCTGGCCCAAAAGGCAAAGCTGCCGATGCCTAAGGTTTATATTATCAATACAGATGTACCGAATGCTTTTGCTACCGGCCGTGATCCGGAGCATGCAGCTGTCGCGGTAACAACAGGGATTATGCGGGCACTCAATTATGAAGAACTTGAAGGTGTTGTTGCTCACGAATTATCTCATATTAAAAACCGCGATACGCTGATTAGTACTATTGTAGCTAGCATTGCCGGGGTTATTACCATGATTGCCAATATTGCACAATGGTCGGCTATTTTTGGATTTGGCCGTAGTGATGATGAAGAAGGCGGTATCAGTGGAATCATTGAGTTTGTCTTTCTGGTAGTACTGGCACCACTCGCGGCTACACTTATTCAGCTTGGTGTTTCGCGTTCGCGCGAATATTTGGCTGACCAAACCGGAGGAAGCATGTCTGGCAACCCCTTAGCGTTGGCGAGTGCTCTCAAAAAGATTGAGTATTTTGCTCAACATCGGGTAATGGCTGAAGCTACACCTGCTACGTCACATCTTTTTATTGTCAATCCGTTTAGTGGTGCTGCCGGTATGATGGTTAGCTTGTTTAGCACACATCCGTCCACCGCAGATAGAGTGGCCAAATTGGAAGAACAGGCAAGAAAAATACGATAACAAATAATGCAAAGCAGAAGTTGTTAGTTAGCTAAGCTAGCTAGCAACTTTTTTCATTATGGAGTAAAATGAATTTTAAAAAAATATGTATTGTTACTGTGCCCTTGCAGGATATGAGTTGAACAGTATGGAAAAAATATACTAGTTTTGAATTCAAGGAGGTTAACTATGAAAATAGTACGATTTGAAGCTGATAATACGATTAACTATGGCATTTTAGCAGCAAATGAACAAATTCATGTGGTAAAAGGCGATATTTTTAATAATACCTTCACTGAAACTGGGGAAATACTGCCGCTAAACAACGTAAAATTATTATCGCCTTGTGTACCAAGTAAGGCGGTATGTATAGGGCTGAATTATCATGATCATGCGCGCGAAATGAAACTTACGCTGCCGGAAGAACCATTGATTTTTTTGAAGCCGTCTTCGGCATTAAATCATCCCAATGGCACAGTCGAGTATCCAGCCATCTCGAAGAACCTCCATTATGAAGGCGAACTGGCTATTGTAATTAAGAAAGAGGCACGTAAAGTGCCTATTGAAACAGCTGAAAACTACGTTTTGGGTTATACCTGTGCAAATGATGTTACTGCCCGCGATATTCAGATGAAAGATGGGCAATGGACAAGAGGGAAGTCGTTTGATACCTTTTTGCCATTAGGTCCATGCATTGAGACTGAACTAGATCCTCATAATGTTTCTATTCGACTTTTGCTTAATGGCGAAGTCAAACAGTCTTCGAATACCTCTAACTTGATATTTAAAGTCGCGGAAATGGTGTCTTTCGTCAGCCAAGTTATGACACTATATCCGGGCGATGTTATTTTAACAGGTACACCTTCCGGAGTAGGACCTATGCAGGTGGGAGACTTTGTTACTGTAGATATTGAAGGAATTGGAGCCTTGAATAATACTATCGTGGGTGAGAAGGAGAGATAAGAATATAATGAGTGATCATATTGAAAGTACTTTGGTATTATTAAAACCCGATGCTGTTCAAAGAAAGCTCTGTGGCGAAATTATCCAGCGATTTGAACGAAAAGGGTTATTAATTTCGGCACTAAAATTACTGCAATTAACCCCAGAGATGGCTGGCAGGCATTATGTTGAACATGTAGGTAAACCATTTTATCCATCTCTTATCGAATTTATTACCTCCGGGCCGATTGTAGCAATGGTATTAACTGGCCCTAATGCTGTAAAAATAGTAAGAACCATGATGGGAGCTACTAACCCGGTTGATGCACTGCCAGGAACCATTCGCGGAGATTATGCTATGCTTATGTCTTGTAACATTGTGCATGGTTCTGATAGCGTAGTTAGTGCTGCGAGAGAAACAGCTATTTATTTTTCTGAGCAAGAAGTTGTTCAGCGAAGTTTGGAGGAGTATTATGAGTAAAGTATATACGAAGACTGGTGATAAGGGGACAACTGGTCTTTTAACTGGTGAGCGTGTCAGTAAAACCAGTGCGAGAGTGGAAGCTTACGGTACTGTTGATGAAATCAACTCGGCATTGGGGCTGGCGCGGGCTAACTGTACTAAACCTGAAGTTAAAGAGGCTGTGCTGAAACTACAGAAATTATTAATGCTGATTATGGCTGATTTAGCCAGCAATAGTGCTGACCAACACTATGTAACAGCTGAGCATGTTACAACACTGGAGCAACTTATTGATGAATTTGATGCCAAGCTGCCGCCACTTAAGAATTTTATCATTCCTGGTGATACGCTGGGAGCGGCTGCACTTGATTTGGCACGTACAGTTACCAGAAGGGCTGAGCGCCAGACCTTGCGATTTAAGGAACAGGAGACAGAAATTAAGATAAATGAACATTTACTTATCAGCTTAAATCGTTTGTCAGACTTTTGTTTTGTGTTATCGCGTTTTGAGGCCGAAACTATAAAATAAGGCTTGTTGTAAATACGTGTAATTTTCTTTATTTAAAGTCGTGGCACAACTTTGCCTGCCCTGCATAAACTATATCGATAGCAAAGGATGCTTTAGCCATCGATAATAGCATAGATAGGGGAGGCGAGTGCTGTGAATTTTCGTTTTTATGTAATGTCGCTGCCAGGACCGCTGCGTAAATTAATGCGTATGTTCTTAAAAGTATAAAATATTTAATACATATAAAAAGAGCTATTTTTATGAATAGCTCTTTTTATATGTATTTGACGAAATAATGGTATTTGTAGTTTTGTCATATTTAATGGAAATACTTTATAAATTTGGAATAAATGATTAACAAAATGGCTATTTTAAATTATAGCAAAATAGACAGAAAAGAAGGAATATTTAAAGTAAACAGAGAATTACAAGAGACATGTGTCAGTAATGAATTTAAGCAGACCACAACAGGAGGGGACTAGCCATGAAAGAGTACAAGAGCGACAGGTTGAGAAATGTTGGAATTGTATCCCACGGTGGAGCCGGTAAGACATCCTTAACAGAAGCCATGCTATTTAATTCTGGCGCGGTTAACCGTTTGGGACGTGTTGATGATGGTTCGGCGACAACTGACTTTGAACCGGAAGAAGTAAAACGGAAAGTGACAATTAGTATAGCTTTGGCGCCTTGCGAGTGGCGCGATTATAAAATAAATTTTGTGGATACTCCAGGCTATTCTGATTTCGTAGCCGAAGTTAAGGGCGCTCTGCGGGCTGTTGATAGTGCGCTCATTGTGTTATGCGCCGCTGACGGCGTAGAGGTGGAAACCGAAAAAGTATGGAACTATGCCAATGAATTAGGTTTGCCGCGTATAGGATTTATTAATAAAATGGACCGGGAAAACGCTGACTTTTATAGTGTTGTCGAAAGCATGAAGGCAAAATTCGGCAATGGCGTTGTCCCGGTTCAATTGCCAATTGGCGCTGAAGACAGTTTTAACGGTATTGTCAATGTACTCAAAATGAAAGCCTATTTACCGGACAAAAGTGGCAAAGAATATACTGAAACAGATATTCCGGCAGATATGCTTGGTAAAGCCGAAGAAGCAAGGATGGCGCTAATAGAGGCGGCAGCAGAAGGCAATGATGATTTGTTAACCAAATACCTTGACGGAGAAGAATTAAGTGACGAGGAGATTAAAAGCGGTTTGTTAGCCGGAATTGCACAAGCTAAGGTTTTCCCTGTGCTGTGTGGCTCGGCTATTAAGAACATTGGTGTTCAGCAGACTTTGGATTCGATTGTTAATTATCTTCCAGCGCCAGGCGTTAGCCCGGTTCTCGGTTATCATCCGGTAAGTAAAGATCCTGTTGAGAGAAATGTCACTGACTCGTTTGCTGCAATGGTATTTAAAACAACAGCAGACCCATTTGTTGGCCGATTAAGTTATATTCGTTTAGTTTCAGGAAGCATGAAACCTGATAGTATGTTGTATAATGCAACTAAAGAGAAATCTGAGCGCATCGGAACAATTTTTACGCTCAGAGGTAAACATCAGGAGCCAATTACAATCGCCAATGCGGGTGATATTGTTGTTGTGGCCAAACTACAGGAAACGGCTACCGGCGATTCCTTATGCGACAAAGATAATCCTATCCTGTTTGAACCAATTGCCTATCCCAAACCGATGTTTACCAGGACGATTGAGGCTAAAAATAAGGGAGATGAGGATAAAATCGGCCAGGCGTTGGCGCGACTTATGGATGAGGACCCTACCTTTAAAGTACGCAAGAATACAGAAACCCACCAACTACTTGTTGACGGTATGGGTGAACTGCATTTAGATATAATGTCTGAGCGTATGAAACGTAAATTTGGTGTGGAAGCATTGCTGGCGACGCCTAAAGTACCTTACCGTGAAACTATTCGGGGCTCGGCAAAAGTGGAAGGGAAGCATAAAAAGCAAAGCGGCGGACATGGCCAATATGGTCATGTTTGGCTGCAGCTTGATCCGCTTGCACCAGGTGCTGAATTTGAATTTGTTGATTCTATTTTTGGCGGCGCTGTGCCACGCCAGTATATTCCGGCTGTGGAAAAAGGGGTCAGAGAGGCATTGGCAGGAGGGCTTCTGGCCGGTTATCCCATGGTTGATGTTAAAGTGACTTTAACTGATGGATCTTATCATACTGTTGACTCATCAGAGATGGCTTTCAAAATTGCCAGCACTATGGCCTTGCGTAAAGGGGTATTGCAAGCCAAACCAGTTTTGCTTGAACCCGTATATGTTGTGGAAGTCGTTGTACCAGAAGCCTATATGGGTGACGTTATCGGAGACTTTAATACCAAACGTGGTCGGATTCAGGGCATGGAACCTATTGGTGGTGGCTTAGGGCGGGTAAAAGCCCAGGTTCCATTGGCAGAAATGTTCCGGTACAGCATAGATCTGCGTTCAATTACACAAGGACGAGGTTCTTTTGATATGAATTTTTCCCATTACGAAGATGTGCCGGCCCGTATTGCCGAATCAATTATCGCTAATGCCAAAAAAGATAAAGTAGAAGAGGCTTAAGTGTAAAGAAGAAAGACCTTGGCTGCCGATACGGTTTGCCAAGGTTTTTTTATCCCTAACAGCAAGTATACCTTTCTGTTAGGGATAAGGACAACATCGACCTGCACTTTCGCTAAAGCTCGGTGCAAAGCGTGTTTTCTTTATCGAGTGAGCAAATTTTGCTTTTTATTATCTATTTGCTGTAAAATGTGAATATCATTTGTATTAGTCGCTAATGTCTTATGGAGGTTGTTATGGGCGAATTCATATTAAAACAAAGTAGTAATAAGGTTTGGTACGGAATATTTACTGGTTTTGCAGAGGCGGGCATTAAACATGGTGTGTCTACCCGGCTGGGAGGTTGCAGTAATCCGCCTTTTGCCAGTCTGAACCTGGGGCTGCATGTTAACGATGATCCCAATGCGGTATGGCATAACCGGCAGCTTTTTTGTAAGGCGGTAGGGTTGTCGGCAGATAAGGCGGTAACCGCCGAGCAGATACATGGGGATGCAGTGAAGCTGGTTACTGCTGCAGATGCGGGATGTGGTTCTCAATATTATGATACCGCGATTAAAGGCACAGATGCACTTGTTACTAATACTCCTGGTTTGCCGCTTATGCTGTTTTTTGCTGATTGTGTGCCGGTACTTATTGCTGATCCGGTATCGCGAGCGATTGGTATTAGTCATGCCGGCTGGAAAGGAACTGTTGCCAAAATCGCACAAAAAACTATACTGGCGATGCAGCAGCACTTTAATACAAAGCCTGGAGATTGTCTAGTAGGAATTGGGCCCGCAATTGGTCCTTGTTGTTATGAGGTAGATGAAGCAGTAATAAACAAGCTTAAAACCGGATTTTCACGGTGGGAAGATTTAGTAGATCCAAGGCAAGGACGGTGGCTGCTTAACCTGTGGGAAGCTAATCGTGAACAGCTTAAAGAAATTGGTGTTATGGACAACAATATTACAGTTAGTCAGGTATGTACTGCCGAAAATTCGCAAATTTTCTTTTCGCATCGCACCGAGAACGGACAGACTGGGCGTTTTGGTGCAATAATTTCTTTGTAAAAGCTTATAAATAAAGAGGAAAAATATGTTTGTGGGCGAATAAATTAATAGGATGGAGGGTTTTGTATGTCTATCGCACAAAATATTGCTGAAATAACAGCTAAAATTGCTACAGACAAGGTGAAACTGGTAGCTGTGACCAAAAACAATGATGTTCCTTCCATGCTGGAAGCATTGGCTGCCGGGATAACTGCTGTAGGGGAAAATCGAGTTCAGGAAATGTTAGCAAAGCATCCAATGATACAAGCTACCGGCAAGTCGCCGGAGTGGCATCTCATAGGTCATTTGCAAACAAACAAGGTGCGTCAGGCAGTGCCGGTAGCAGATCTTATTCATTCTGTAGATAGTGAACATTTGGCTGTAGAAATTGATAAAGTAGCTGCTAAACTTGGAAAGCGCCAAGATATACTTATCCAAGTCAATATTGCCGATGAAGAAAGTAAGTTTGGCACAGACAGTGGACAGGCCTTACCACTGGCTAAGATAATTAGTCAGCTTGAACATATTAGGTTGTGTGGTCTAATGACAATTGCACCTTACTCCGAAAATCCGGAAACAGTACGTCCGGTATTTAAGGAACTTTACCAGTTGTATGCCGAATTAAAAAACTTAAATCTGGCGAATACTGATATACAGTGGTTATCTATGGGGATGACAAACGATTATATGGTAGCCATCGAAGAAGGAGCAAACTTAGTTCGAATTGGTACCGGAATATTTGGTTCGCGTCAATAAGTTAGGAGGAGAAAAATCATTATGAAGTTTATGGAAAAGGTTTGGGGCAGTCTGGGACTGTTTGAATCGTCGGAAACAGAAGAAGAGCGTTTAAAATCAGAGGATACTGAGACAAAAAACAAATCGAAAAATAATAATGTGGTTTCATTGCCGATGGCACAAGGTAGCAATAGCCAGCAGCAATCCAAACAAATTAAGGTTATGGTAGTTGAACCCTTTTCCTTTGATGATGCCCAGCACATTGCCGATTACCTAAAAAGCCGTAAACCAGTAGTGGTTAATCTTGAAAATTCTGATCCTGACATTGCCAAACGAATGATTGATTTTATCAGCGGTACAACCTATGCGTTAAATGGTCAAATACAAAAAGTTGGCAACAATATTTTCTTGTGTGCGCCTAATAATGTTGATGTTGCGTATAGTCCCCGAGAAGATATCAGCGACAAAACATTTTTACCTTGGAATAATAAATAGTTTAATTGTTAGTTACAGATGGAGGCACTATGCTAAAAAACAAAAGAATTGGTTTTATTGGCGGCGGTGCTATGGCCGAATCACTCATTCGCGGCATTTTGAACGCAAATTTGGTAATGCCGTCTCAAATTAGAGTGAATGATATTTCGAAGGAACGTTTGGATTACCTGAGCGGTTCTTTTGCTATAGCAACAGCGTCTGATATGCAGCAAATTGTCACAGATGTCGATGTATTATTTCTGACAGTAAAGCCGCAAGTTATTGCGGGTGTTCTTGATAAAATTGCGCCGCTGGTTGATAAAACCATGATCGTGGTATCGGTTGCAGCCGGTGTGACAATTGCCACCGTGCAAAGTAAGTTAAAAGAAGTACCAATTATCCGGGTTATGCCGAACACCCCAGTTGCGGTTGGTGAAGGTATGGCGGCTATGGCGCTGGGTCAATTTGCAACAAAAGAAAACAGTGACCCCATTGCGGCCGTGTTTGCTTCGGTTGGCCGGGTCGTTACTGTAAGTGAAGATGCCATGGATGCTGTTACCGGTTTGTCCGGTAGTGGTCCTGCGTATGCATTTGTTTTAATTGACGCGCTTTCTGATGCGGGCGTTAGAGTTGGCTTATCCAGACAAACATCAATTATGCTGGCAGCCCAAACATTGTTGGGAGCGGCTAAAATGGTGCTGGAAACCAATGAACATCCTGCCGTATTGCGTGACAAGGTAACCTCACCGGGGGGGACTACAATTGCCGGTGTTCATGTACTAGAACAGCAAGGAGTACGGGCGGCACTTATTGATGCTGTTGTTGCTGCTACTAATCGGTCCTGCGAGATGGGAAAAAAATAATGAGCGAACGCGATAAAATATTACGCTATTACCGGGCGGCGGGCGATGCGGAAATTGCAGCAAGGCTGTTAGACCTATCTGAAACTGCCCTTAAAACCCGCAAATATAAAGTAAGTGAATTTCTTGATCCGTATGGTTTAAGTATTGCCGAAACGATTGCTGCCCACTATGAACGGTTAGCGCTGGAAACAAGTGGTGGTTATCTAGGCGCAGAGCGCGTTAAAGTCGCTTTTGTTGATGCTGATTTTCTTGAATTTGCTGATCCGGATTCGTTTGAGTTTAACTTAGAAGCCATTTTAATAAAATGGGATAGTCGTTATTATCGCCTGTCACATCGTGACATTCTTGGAGCGCTTATGGGGCTTGGGATTAAGCGTGAAATCCTGGGCGACATTATTATGGCCGGCGAACAATGCTATGTTATTGCTGATGCAAGTATGGGAAATTATATTGTCCAGCATTTAGTAGAGGTGGGACAGGCAACTGTTTCTGTCTCAAACGTTGCGCTTGACGAAATTCCTGCGAAAGAAGAGAAAGTTAAGGAAATTCGGGCAACGGTGGCGTCTTTGCGGTTAGATGCTGTGGCAGCAGCTGGTTTTGGTACTTCGCGCACCCGGATGGCTGAAGACATTGGTGCCGCTAAGCTAAAAGTCAATTGGCAAGAAGCTAAAAGCCCGTCACAAGTTGTAAAAGTTGGTGATGTTATCTCTATGCGTGGTCGTGGGCGGGTAGAAATTGTGGAAGTTCCCGGTCAAACTAAAAAAGGTCGGTATAGTATTTTACTTAAACGTTTTATGTAATTAGATAAGGGGTGGAGAGTTATGCTAACACCATTAGACATCCATAATAAAGAATTTAAACACGGTTTTCGCGGCTATAATGAAGAAGAAGTTGATGAGTTTCTTGATAGGGTTATAAAAGACTATGAAACCCTTTATCGCGAGAATCTTGAACTAAAGGAAACCATCGAACGCCTTAATAGCAAACTCGAGCACTATCAGCATATGGAGAACACTCTTCATAGCACACTGGTTATCGCGCAGGAAACTGCCGAAGAAGTCAAACTTAACGCGAAAAAAGAAACTGAGCTTATGATTAAAGAAGCAGAGATTAGTGCGCAAAAATTAGTGGAAGAGGCTATGGGAAAAGTTCGCCGAATGACAGGCGAATATGAAGAATTGCAAAAACAATCACAGATTTTCCGTACACGGCTGCGCACATTGTTACAAGCTCAAATGGAAATGCTTAATAATGTTGATGAAGATGAAAACTAGCATTGTCTGACAATTCGCTTGATATCAAAGAGTTACCGGATGGTATCGCTTTCCGGGTTCGTGTACAACCCCGGGCAAGTAAAAATACGGTTGCCGGTATCCTGGGGGACTGTCTAAAAATTAATTTGACCTCGCCACCGGTTGATGGGGCGGCTAATGCCGCCTGTATAGCGTTTATTGCTGATTTCCTGGATGTTGCAAAAAGTTCTGTGTGTATTACAAATGGGTTAAAGAACCGTTCAAAAGTAGTCAAGGTAACCGGGATTGACAAAAAGAAATTTTTGAATATAATAGCTCCTTATATTTGACTTTATTAGCCAATCATGTATAATATATGCGTACATGATAATAATGTATCGGTAATGATGGAGACGTGCTTTGATGGCGGTTTACAGCGAACCAGGGTTGGTGCAAGCCTGGTAATCAAAATCAGAGTTTTTAATCGCTCCTGAACTGCGGCCTGAACATACTAAGTAAGTCCCGCCGTCTGACGCCCGTTATTGCGTTGTAAAGTGACTAATTTAGTCAATAGGGTGGTACCACGGGAAGCTTATCTCTCGTCCCTTGCCAGGGATGAGAGTTTTTTATTTTTTAGGAGGTGCTGATTTTGGATTACAGCAAAACACTTAATTTACCAGAAACGGATTTTCCGATGCGTGCTAATCTTCCCGAACGGGAACCGAAAATGTTAGAATATTGGTATGAAAACCAAATTTATGAGAAAAAAGTAGGACAAAGCAAGGGAAAACCCAAATTTATTCTGCATGATGGACCGCCGTATGCCAACGGCAACATTCATATCGGAACAGCTCTTAATAAAATACTTAAGGACATTATTATCAAATATAAATCCTTGCAGGGTTTCAATGCGCCTTATGTTCCGGGATGGGACACCCATGGTTTGCCTATTGAGCATGCTGCCATCAAAATTCTTGGGTTAAACCGTCATGAACTTAATCCGCTTGATTTGCGTCGCGAGTGCAAAAATTATGCTCTCAAGTGTCTTGATATGCAGCGGGATGATTTCAAACGGCTGGGAGTTGCCGGTGACTGGAACAATCCATATATAACCCTCAAGCCGGAATATGAAGCTAAACAAATTGAAGTTTTTGGCGATATGGCTAAAAAAGGTCATATTTACAAAGGGTTAAAGACGGTTTACTGGTGTACTTCCTGCGAAACAGCACTGGCAGAAGCCGAAATTGAATATGCCGAGAAGAAATCCCATTCCATTTACGTTAAATTCCCGCTTATTGATGATAAAGGTAATTTGCCTGTGGGCGTTGACCGTGAAAATGTTTATGCTGTTATCTGGACAACAACACCCTGGACGATGCCGGCCAATCTTGCTATTTCTATCCACCCCGAGCTCGAATATGCCTGGGTCGAAATTAATAATGAAATTTATCTATTTGCCAGTGAATTAGTGGAAAGCGTTGTTACAGCCAATGATTTAGGCGAATATACCATTCTGGCAACCATGAAAGGTGACAAACTTGAAGGCATGGTCTTTAGTCATCCGTTCCTGGAGCGGGAATCACCGATTATTTTAGGAGAACATGTTACCTTAGAGGCTGGTACTGGCTGTGTGCATACAGCTCCCGGACATGGTCAGGAAGACTTTGAAGTCGGTATGAAATATGGCTTGCCAGTCATCTGTCCTGTTGATGCTGCTGGCAAGTTTACTGCAGAAGGCGGTAATTTTGCCGGGATGACAGTCGAGGATGCCAATGTGCCTATTATCAAAGAATTGGCAGGACTTGGCCGGTTACTTGGCAAAAGATCGGTAAGACACCAATATGCACATTGCTGGCGTTGCAAAAATCCGATTATTTACCGGGCGACTGAGCAGTGGTTTGCCTCGGTTGACGGTTTTAGAAACCAAGCACTTAAAACTATTGCTGAAGAAGTTAAATGGATTCCTGCCTGGGGAAAAGACCGCATCCACAACATGGTGGCAGACCGGCATGACTGGTGCATTTCGCGTCAGCGGGTGTGGGGCGTTCCCATTCCGATTTTCTACTGCGCAAAATGTAATGAGCATATAATTAATGACGAGACAATTACAGCAGTTGCTGAACTCTTTGCCCGTGAAGGTTCTGATTCCTGGTGGGCTAAAAAGGCGGAAGAAATTCTACCGCACGGTTTTAACTGTCCGCATTGTGGGCATGGTGAGTTCCGTAAAGAAACCGATATTATGGATGTATGGTTTGACAGTGGTTCTAGTCATGCTGCCGTACTAAAACAACGTGAAGAACTTCAGTGGCCGGCCGATTTATATTTAGAGGGCAGTGACCAGCATCGCGGCTGGTTCCAATCCTCGCTTTTAACAGCGGTAGCTACTGAAGAAAAAGCACCTTATAAAGCTGTGCTGACTCACGGGTTTGTTGTTGATGGCGACGGTCGTAAGATGTCTAAGTCTATTGGCAATGTTATTTACCCGCAGGAAGTTATCAAACAATATGGTGCCGACGTTCTGCGGCTTTGGGTAGCATCAGCCGACTATACTGCTGATATTAGAATCTCCAACGAAATATTAAAACAATTGTCAGAAGTATATCGCAAAATCCGCAATACTTTCCGCTACATTTTAGGTAACTTGGATGATTTTAATCCTGACACTGATAAAGTAGCTTATGATCAGTTACTGGAAATTGACCGCTGGGCGCTGCTTCGTTTGGAACAAGTCAGAGCGAAAGTTACGCAGGCATATGAAAACTATGAGTTCCATTTGCTATATCACACTGTTCATAACTTCTGTGCGGTAGATTTAAGTGCGATTTACCTTGATATCTTAAAAGACCGTGTGTACACAGCATTGCCAGGTTCGACAGAGCGTCGGGCAGCTCAAACTGCGATGTATGAAATACTTAATACGCTTGTTGTGATGGTAGCGCCGGTCTTAACCTTTACTGCTGAGGAAGTATGGCAATTCATGCCTAAAGCAGCGAAGCAAACGGAAAGCATACAATTAACCAACTGGCCGGCAGCGCAACCGGAATATTTAGATGCTGCACTTGAAGCTAAATGGGCAAAAATCTTGGAAATGCGCAGTGAAATAACCAAAGCACTTGAGAATGCCCGCCGCAGTAAAGTGATTGGTCACTCTTTAGATGCTGCCGTCAGCCTATATGCTTCAGGTGAGGAGTTGACAGCACTCTCTGACATCAAGGATGATTTAGCTACACTCTTAATCGTATCTAGCGTAACCTTATCTGATAATCTTGAACAAGCTCCGGGTGAAGCCTTCAAAGCCGCCGACATGCAGCTAGCCGTTGCTGTGGTTCCGGCTCAAGGCACCAAATGCGAACGTTGTTGGATTTATAGCCCGACAGTGAACCAGGACAAAGAGCATCCAGTGCTTTGTCAGCGGTGCGCTACTGTAGTAAAAAACATGTAAGCATGAGTAAACCGGGAGTATATTCCCGGTTTATTTTTATTCGCCGGGTAATAATAAACACAGGTGGAGGACTGTTGCATGGAAAATAAACATCCGGTAAATAATACTAAGGCTGCTAAAGATCAACCTGAATTTGTAGCTAAACAACTGGAGCGGCTGGTAAATCGGCTGGAGGCCATGAGAATTGCGGATTATATGGAATTATTGGAGCGACCGGCCAGGCTCATATTTACTAATTTTGTGGCAGGTATCGCCCGCGGGCTGGGTATTGCTATTGGTGCCAGCTTGGTATTTGCTTTGGTTCTCGCATTTCTCAAGCAGCTAATCATGCTGAATATACCGGGAATTGGCGGGTTTATCGCTGATATTGTCCGGTTTGTTGAAACTAGCAGAAAAGGAACATTCTAAATCCAATCAGGAGGCTACGCATGACAAAAGATGTTTTTGATTGCATCCGTGAAAGTCATAGTGTTCGAAGTTTTAACGATGAGCAGATTCCTGAGCCGACTTTAACAAGAATTTTAGAAGCAGGTAATATGGCGCCTAGTGCTGGTAACTTACAACCATGGTATTTTTTTGTTGTGCAGAATACGGCGGTAAAAGACAAACTTGCAGCCGCCGCTTTTGAACAAGAGCAAATTAATGACGCTCCCACCGTGATTGTTATTTTGGCTGATCCCGTCCGCTCTAACGAAAAATATGGTGAACGCGGTGCGCAGCTTTATTGTCTCCAGGATACTGCCGCAGCTGCCCAGAATATTCTCCTGGCGGCTGACGGTTTAGGTATTGCCGGCTGCTGGGTTGGGGCGTTTGATGAAAGAAAAGTCCAAGAGGCTGTAGAAGCTCCGCCACGCCTTCGAGCAATCGCCATGATTTGTTTAGGGTATGGCTCGGAACAGTCTAAGCAGTATAAAGAACGGCTGAGATTGAATGATGTTACTAAATTTATTCATTGATAAGGGGGCTTTGGCATGCACCCTAAACAAGCAGCAAAGTTTAAAGCGCAATTAGAAGGCAAAAAGCAGGATCTAACTCATACGATTTTGCAGTTGGAGGATAATGGCCTGAATGCTGCTTTATCTAATACTACTACTGAATTGTCGTCATATGATAATCATCCTGGCGACTTAGGCAGCGAGACTTTTGAGCGCGGCAAAGATTTAGGAATTAAAGACAATGAGCGCATAATATTAAAAAGTGTTGAGCGGGCATTGGAAAAAATTCATCTTGGGACATATGGACGTTGTGACAGTTGTGGCTGCGAGATAGCGACTGAAAGGCTTGAGGCGTTGCCCTGGGCAAACCAGTGCAAGAAATGTCAAGAGAAACTGGAACAAACTGATGTTACTCCTAGGCCCCTGGAAGAAGAGTTCTTGGAGCCACCGTTTCATCGTACTTTTCTTGATTCGGCCAGTTTTGATTTTGTCGGCTATGATGGAGAAGATACTTTGCAGGATGTTATGCGCTATGGCAGTTCTGACACTCCACAGGACATTCCGGGTTCATATGACTATAAAGCACTATTTCCCAATAGTAATGAGCATCAAGGGATTGTTGATTTGGCAGATGCTATTCCTAGTGAACCGGCAAGTGCTAGCCAGCATATCAGGAAACGCCAGACAGAAGAAAAACAAACCGGGCGCTGATTAGCCCGGTTTGTTTGCTTATCTTACCCTAACAGAAAGTATAACTTTCTTACAAACAGGATAAGGGCAACATCGGCTTGCTCTTATCCTAAAGCTCGGCGCAAGCCGTGTTTTCTTAGTAGTGTGCAGGAGTTTACGCTTGTTTGTTTAATTATAATTGTGCGATCAAATGTACTGGTTGCTTTACTCATCTTCTGGATTGCAGTTGAATAGTAAATAATAAAAAGACCTACTAGCGGGAGGTTGTTGAATGACCCGTCCTAATTCTAGGTGCATAACGATGATAAAAATAGGCACTTTAGGACTGGCTATCGCTGCTTACTTTTTCTTCCCCGGTATACGGGAGTTTGCTGCCGAGGGATTATTTTATTTAAAATGTCGTAATTTTGAAGGCTTACGCCAGTTCATTTTATCCTATGGCATATGGGCGCCTGTTACCAGTATTATGCTGATGACACTGCAGTCGCTTGTACCGTTAGTTCCGGGAGCAATCATTACCATCAGTAATGCCTGGATTTTCGGCTGGCAATATGGTGCGCTATATTCCTGGACAGGAGCACTCTTAGGAGCGGCGCTTGACTTTGGCATTGCCCGTTGGTATGGACGGCCGGTAATTGAGAAACTTGTTAATACAAAATACTTAAATTATACAGATGTTTTTTTTAGACGGCATGGCATCTTGGCGGTATTTATTACGCGGCTGGTACCTGTAGTACCATTTAAAGTCATTAGTTATGGCTCTGGCCTTACCCAAATCACAGTGTATAAGTTTCTTACTGCTACTGCTATCGGTCAAACACCGCCTATTATTATCTACTCCATTCTTGGACAGAATCTTTCCCATAACTTTAAAGCCGTAGTAGCTATTACTTCGGTTTTTATCATCTTGGGGCTAATCGTTTATTACTATCATAATTCTATTGAACGCTACTTTACTTCTCGCAAAAAAAAGTAAAATCTTCCTGCCTGTTTGGAAAAAACTCAGTATCATGTTATTATAGTTTATACAATTGATATAAGAATAGGAGAGAAGCTTGTTGCCAATATCAATATTAGCGGTCATTGGTATAGCGGTAATAGTTATTGATCAGTGGTCAAAACAGTATATTCAAGCCCATATGCTGCCTGGAGTATCAATACCTGTTATCGATGGAATTTTTCACATTACCTATGTATTAAACCCAGGTGCTGCCTTTGGTATTTTAGAAAACCAAAGAATGTTTTTTATAGCTATTGCTGTCTTAATGTTAGTACTCACTGTATATTTTTTTAAACATATTCCTGATAACTTCCGGCTTATGCGGCTGGGTTTGAGCCTGCTTGCCGGCGGCGCTATTGGTAATGTTATTGACCGGATGCAAACAGGGTATGTAGTGGATTTTTTTGATTTTCGCATTTGGCCGGTTTTTAATGTTGCCGATATTGCGATTGTCACTGGTGTTGGCTGTGTTATATATACCTTAGTATTTTTGTCTTTTCCAACAGAAAACCAAGAAAAGTTAAGATAGGATGATCGTTTTGGAAGAAAACCAAATGAGTAGTGATAATATGTCTACCTTTGTTGTGACAACAGAGGAGCAGGGCACGCGTCTGGATGTTTTATTAAGAAGCAAATTTCCGGAGTTGTCCCGTTCTCATTTGCAAAAAATCATTGCAAGTGGGCTGGTTGCGGTAAATGGTAAGGCTTCAAAAGCAAATTATAAAGCTCAAAGTGAGGATAGAATTTCCATAACTTTTTCTGAAGCTAAGCCAGTTGAAATTGTCGCTGAGAATATTCCTCTTGATATTTTATATGAGGACACAGATATAATTGTTGTCAATAAACCGCGCGGGATGGTTGTTCATCCGGCAACAGGCAATTATCAAGGTACACTGGTTAATGCCTTGCTTGATCATTGTCAGGATTTATCAGGTATTAATGGTGAAATACGTCCTGGCATTGTACATCGCTTAGATAAAGATACGTCTGGCGTTATCGTGGCAGCCAAAAACGATCATGCTCACCTTAGTTTGGCTGAACAAATAAAGAACCGGACAGCCAGCCGTAAATACATAGCTATTGTTCATGGAAATATTGCCGAGGAACAGGGTATTATTAATGCACCTTTAGGTCGACATCCTTCTGATCGAAAAAAAATGGCTGTTACATTTAGTAACAGCAAAGAAGCCATAACTCGTTTTCGGGTGTGCGAAAGATTTGTGAACTTTACTTTAGTGGAGTGCAAATTACAGACCGGACGCACTCACCAAATCCGGGTTCATATGCAGTATATTGGTCATCCTGTTGTTGGTGACCCCAAATATGGTCCTGAAAAAAAACGATTTGCCATAGCGGGGCAAGCCTTGCATTCAGCTGAATTATCCTTAAAACATCCTACTACCGGGCAGGACATGCTGTTTACTGCGCCGCTTCCGCAAGATATGGCTGATATACTTAAGCAATTGCAAATCAGTAGGCGAGAGGAGAAATAGCGCATGGAAAAACAGGTTATGATGGTAGACAAAGCTGTTATCATGGATTCGCAGGCTATCAAACGTGCCCTGACACGGGTTGCCCATGAGATTGTCGAACGCAATAAAGGTGTTGGCGATGTAACCTTGGTGGGTATCAGAACACGGGGTGTCCCGTTAGCTCAGCGGGTAGCTGAAGAAATTAAACGAATTGAGGGAATCGATTTGCCTGTCGGAGTACTGGATATCACTTTGTATCGTGATGATTTGTCCACCTTGGCGTATCAACCCATCGTTCATGAAACGCTGATACCTTTTTCCATTAACGACAAAAAAGTAGTGCTTGTTGATGATGTATTGTTTACTGGCCGGACAGTACGGGCAGCACTTGATGCCATTATAGATATTGGACGGCCGTCGGCTATTCAATTGGCAGTACTGATTGACAGGGGACACCGTGAACTTCCTATCAGGGCAGATTATGTTGGCAAAAATGTGCCGACCTCAAGCAAAGAAATAGTCAGCGTGCAGCTGACTACAACCGATAGCAGTGAACAAGTTGTCATTAAGGAACTTATCGAGGAGTAAGCAGTTTAGTAATAAATGCCTCATCAGGAGTTACATAAACCGTGCTTTGGTGATCATAGATTACAAAGCCCGGTTTAGCACCGGAGGGCTTGCGAACATAACGGCGTTTGGTATAATCGACAGGTACACTGGAAGAGTGACGGCTTTTACTGAAATAAACAGCTAGTTGTGCGGCTTCTTTAATAGCCTGAGGGGAAACTTCCCGATTTTCATTGCAAATGATAACATGTGAACCGGGAATATCCTTAGTGTGCAGCCAAATGTCGTCAGGACGCGCTTGCTTGAAGGTCACTGCGTCATTCTGACGATTATTTTTACCGATAATAAGAGTAAAACCATCTGTAGTTATTGCCGATAATGGAGATGCTACCGCAGCTGACAAACGTCGTTTGTCAGCTGTTTTTATGTAACCGGCAGTGATCAACTCCTGGCGAATTTCATTTATATCAGTACTGGTGTCAGCATGGGAAAGAGCAACAGCTATACTTTCAAGATAAATAATGTCCTGTTGGCACTCGGCAAGCTGACCTGTCAAGTGCTCTTCTGACCGTTTAGCTTTGTTATACCTGGTGTAATAGTGCTGGGCATTTTCGATGGCTGATAGTAACGGATCAAGTATGATAACAATTTCCTCCGGATCATCAGCTTCGCTATATATATCCAGTAAAGCCTGTTTATCAGTGCCAGGAGTTACCGCATATAAATTGGCCATGAGGATATCGCCGTACTTTCGAAATTCATCGGCATTTTCAGCTTGCGCTAACTCCTCTGTAAGTACTCCTTGTTTGCGAGTAAGTTTTGCTATTTCGCTGGCTAGCAGCTTAGTCAATAGTTCTTTAGCCGGTAAGGCTTGGCGGCCTTTAAAACTATCGAAGAAAGCAACAGCAGCACTCATTGTCGGAAATTGGTGCAGATTATGGTGCTTAAGGTGTTCGGGAATAAAGGCAGCAATAGCTAGCGGCTTAGTCTGGCCTTCAACCACAACGGTTGGAGTCGCAGTATTTTCTGCAATTTGACTGGCAATGCTATTGACAGCATCGCTTAATGCGATTTCATCGGCATTGTCAAGCTCCTGTAAAGGCACATCTGGAGAAAAGCCGCCGCGCCAGGCAATTTCTTTAGCAGTAAGCGGTCCAAGGCCAATACCGGTGGCAATAATAGCTTTACTTAGTGAGGTAACAGGGGCGGCTAATACTTGTTTGGCAAACTGGTTAGCACCAATCGTCAGGATATTGAGACGATCTTGGCCGGGCGGATAAATATATTCTTTGCCCGGCAAAACCTGGCGATGACGACTCACATGGGCACTTACCCGTTTTACGGCATCAATAATAGTATTATCCTGCAATAAAATGATATTGCTGTATTTCCCCATAATTTCAACTACTAAGTGTTTGGTAATAATCCGACCGCGTTCGCCGCGCACATCAATATTGATGTTTATAATACGGTCAAGGCTGTGTTGCTCAATAGTGGCAATGCGTCCATCTTCAATATGCTTCCGGAGCAGCATGCAAAAGTTAGGAGCTACAGCCGGATTTTCGGGTGCTTCAGATGTAATAAGCAGCTTGGGGCGCTCTGGATTTGCTGAGATCAGGAAACGTAAGTTTTCTCCACGTTGACGCACCCAGAGTAAGAGCGAGTAGGAGTCAGGTTGAAATACTTTATCAATACGCCCACCGGTGAGCGTTGTATTAAGTTCGCTTACAAGCGGCGCAAGCGACAATCCGTCAATATTCATAATATAACCTCCGCCAGTTTACCCGATGACTAACCCGCTCTAATACTCCCGCTTCTGCAAGCAGGAGTAAGAGCGGCTAAGTCCCTGGATAATTTGACTAAAATTCAGTTGGCGTCAAAACGCCATCTGAATTAAGTCTTCATTTATAAAACGTAAGACAATTTTCCAATAGTATAACACTCCTAGCATTTGGCGGTCAAACCCGGTCTAATTCTGGTGTTTGCAGAATAATATGGTTAATAGCAAAAACACATGTTAGCGGGGTGGCAGCATGGACAGGGAGAAATGGTATACACGTACAGCGGATGAAGTGATTCAATTTTGGCAAACTAGTTTTAGTGATGGATTATCTTCTGCCGAAGTCAAAAACAGGCTGGAAAAATTCGGATATAATGAATTGGCTGAAAAAGAAAAACTGGCTTGGTGGAAAAAATTTTTAGCGCAATTTCAAGACTTTATGGTATTGGTATTACTGGGAGCTACATTGATATCGGCATTTTTGGGGGAATATGCTGATGCGATTACCATTCTGCTCATTGTTCTTATGAATGCTGTATTAGGTTTTATTCAGGAATATCGAGCCGAGCAGTCATTAGCTGCGTTAAAGAAACTTACTTCTCTTACTGCCAGAGTAATAAGAAATAGTATGACACAACAAATCCCAGCCAGAGAAGTTGTGCCTGGCGATATCCTGGTAATGGAAGCCGGTGACAAGCTTTCGGCTGATGCCCGGCTTATTGATGCTCATAATATGGAGGTAGAAGAAGCGGCATTAACAGGAGAATCGACAGCTGTTCGTAAAGTGGCTGATCGCAATTTTGCTGAGGATGCTCCGCTGGGAGATAGAAAAAATATGGTTTTTTGCGGAACTAATGTAGTTAAAGGGCGTGGTAAAGCTGTTGTGTGTGCAACTGCCATGACTACCGAGGTTGGCCATATTGCAGATATGATTCAGGCTACGGTAGAAGAAGTTACACCCTTAGAACGCCGGCTTGAATATCTTGGTAAATGGTTGGTTTTAGGGTGTTTAGCAATTTGTGCAATTGTTGTCATTACTGGAGTAGCCCGCGGCGAATCATTATTTCTCATGTGTATGGCCGGTATTAGTTTAGCAGTTGCTGCTATTCCGGAAGGACTGCCGGCAATTGTAACTGTTGCGTTGGCACTTGGTGTTCAGCGGATGATAAAACAGAAGGCAATTATTAGAAAACTACCTGCTGTTGAAACACTAGGATGTACAACAGTTATATGCTCGGATAAGACCGGCACACTGACCCAAAATGCCATGACAGTACGTCAAATATTTGCTGCTGGTAATAATTATGAAGTTACTGGTTCCGGGTATGATATAAAAGGTAATATTCTCTTTGAGCAGCAACCATTTGAAATTAATAAAAGCAAGGCATTACAACAGTGCTTAACAATTGGTGTTCTTTGTAATAACAGCATTTTAAAACAGAATACGATTGCTATTTCCGGTATTTGGCGCAATAAGACCGAAACAGGTTGGGCGATAGAGGGTGACCCGACAGAAGGGGCTATTATTGTGGCAGCAGCTAAAGCCGGTATCTGGCAAAATGAAATTGAAAAGGTGCAGAAACGGGTAGCTGAGATTCCTTTTGAAGCTGAAAGGCGCAGGATGTCGGTTGTTTATCGTGATGGCAATAATAATAATATTCTATATGTAAAAGGTGCACCCGATATTATTGGGGATTTATGTAGGTATTACCATACCGAAGCCGGCCCTGCTACGATAACTCAAGAGCATATTGCCCAAATTAACAGCATTAATGAAAAAATGACATCGGCGGCTCTTAGAGTGCTGGCTGTTGCCTATCGTCGCTTAACGCCGGCGCAGGCGCAAGATCCAAGTGAGTCTCTGGAAACGGACTTGGTATTTGCTGGTATTATCGGCATGATTGATCCCCCGCGCGAAGAAGTAAAAACATCGATAACACTATGCCGTGAAGCCGGTATAAAAACAGTTATGATAACAGGCGATCATAAAAACACGGCTATCGCAATTGCCCGAGAGTTAAATATCTATAAAGATAAGCAGCATACGACGCTAACCGGTAAAGAACTTGATGAATTAAATGAAGTTCAGCTTGATGCTATTGTAAACCGTGTTAGTATTTATGCCCGGGTTTCTCCGGTTCATAAATTGAGAATAGTTCGGGCTCTTAAACGCCAAGGGCATATTGTGGCAATGACTGGTGATGGCGTTAATGATGCGCCGGCAATAAAAGAGGCTGATATAGGTATTGCTATGGGAATTACCGGTACTGATGTCACCAAGGAAGCATCCTCCATGGTTTTGGCAGACGACAATTTTGCAACAATCGTAACCGCTGTGAAAGAAGGCCGCGGCATTTATGATAATATTCGAAAGTTCATTCGATATCTCTTAGCCTGCAATATTGGAGAGGTATTAACTATGTTTTTGGCAGCACTTTTTGGTTTGCCAATGCCCCTTTTGCCAGTACAAATTCTATGGATTAATCTTGTAACTGACGGTTTACCGGCCATGGCACTTGGTGTTGATCCCAGTAACCCAAACATTATGCAACGCCCGCCGCGTCACCCCGGGGAAAGTGTATTTTCACGCGGGTTAAGTCGGAAAATCATTGGTCGGGGCATTCAAATTGGTTTAAGCACACTTTTTGTGTTTTGTATGATATACTATTTACAGAACGATTTAGCTTTAGCTCGGACCGCTGCATTTGCCACATTGGTGTATTGTCAGATGTTTCATGTGTTTGATTGCCGGTCAGAGTCTGTAACTATTTTTGAACTGGGATTTACATCAAATTTATATTTGCTAATAGCAGTTGCTTTTTCGACTATTATGCAGCTTGCTGTTATGTACATACCTTTTCTAACATCCATCTTTTCAACTGTACCCTTAGCTTGGGGGCACTGGGTATTTATATTGGTGGTGTCCGGTTGGACATTAATCCTAAATGCCTGCAAACATATTTTCAGACGTCAGCCGGCGCGGCGGACTGCTGTACCGCAACATCGGTAGCTATAATATTAGGAGGAACATGATGCAATTTACTAAATGGCATGGATTAGGTAATGATTTTGTAATTGTTAATGGTATGGAAGAAAATATTGCAGATTATCGGGAGCAGGCAATCGCCGTGTGTGACCGAAATTTTGGTATTGGGGCTGATGGGCTTGTAATATTGCTGCCATCAGATATTGCTGATTTCAAAATGAGGATTTTTAACTCAGATGGTAGTGAAGCTGATATGTGTGGAAATGCCACGCGGTGTGTTGCTCGTTATCTTTATGAGAATGGTATAACTAAAAAAACAGTTGTTACTCTTGATACCTTAGCGGGAATCATTACGCCTGAGCTAATTTTTAAGAACAATACCTTGGAAACCGTTAGGGTTGATATGGGAGTGCCAAGACTTTTGCGGCAAGAGATTCCCATTGTTGGCAATCCCAACGAACAAGTTGTCAATATGCCATTAGAAGTTGATGGTGCGACTTATTATATTACTTGTGTGTCTATGGGAAATCCCCATTGTCTGATGTTTGTCGAGGATATTACCAAAGTTGATCTGGGGAAAATTGGGCCACAAATTGAAACACATGCCCTTTTCCCTAAAAAGACCAATGTTGAATTCATTCAAATCCTTGATCGGCAAACCATAAGGATGCGCGTATGGGAGCGTGGTGCCGGTATAACTAAAGCTTGTGGTACAGGGGCCAGTGCCTCGCTGGTTGCCAGTGTTTTAAACAATCATACTGATCGCCAGGCTACGGTAAAATTAGATGGTGGTGACCTTTTTCTGGAGTGGGCTGAAAATGATCATATTTTTATGTCAGGTCCGGCTGTAGAGGTTTTTAGAGGAAAGTATTTATGATAAATGGCCGGCTCCCGCAGCCGGCTGGTTTTCTTGCCCTAACAGAAATATGACTTTCTTAAGAACAGGATAGGGGCAACAGCGGCTTTCGCTTAAGCTCGGCGCAAGCCGTGTTTCTTTTCCCTAACAGAAAGTAAACTTTCTTAAAAGCAGGATAAGAGCAACATCGACTTCCGCCGTCGCCAAAGGCTCGGCGCAAATCGTGTTTTCTTTAAATTAGGAGTCAGAAAAAAGGAATTTTCTGTTGCGAAGTCTAATAGTTATACCGCAAGACATTGAATCGCGGGGGTGTTGTAGTGAGGCTTGTTACTGGTATTCTCGGCATAATCTTCTTGTTTTCTGTTTCAATGACAGCCAATGCAATCTCTTTAATAAATAAGGAGGTTATCTTAGAAGCGCAAGAATATGGTATAAAGCGCAGTCAGGCACCTCTTACCGAATTTCTTCAACCCTGGATCGTGTATGAGGAACAGGCTTCTGTCTTAAACGAAAATACAGAAAGAGCGTATTTGTATACACCTTTTTTACTCTTAGCAAATGATGCCCGTGATAAAGCAAGGAGTAAACAAAAACCTGACATTGTTAGCAGCGAACGGATTCTGGAAGATTATGCTGGATGTCTGGTTTTTAGTATAGTTATTAATGGCAATAATGAAGAGTTCAGCCAAAATGTTCAAGTTGTTATTAAACAAGATAAAAAAATACTTAAACCGTATCATGCGGTAGTCAATCTTCCGGGCAAAATACCCGGCACTGAAAAAGAACCGCGGTTTACCACTTATTTTTATAGTTATTTTTATGAGCGAGATGTGGTAATGTCTAAACCCATTACCCTGACAGTAATTACCAAAGATAAACAAGAACGCCGGTTTTATTTTGAATTAGCTAAATTTAAATAAATATTCATAAATGGAGAAGTTCTCCATTTTATTTTTTGGCGAAAAAGGGATTTATAACGAGCAAAGCGAAGTAAATGTAAAAAACTACGGTTAAAATTGTGTTATCCGCTAATAATAACATACGCAAAGGAAGGTGCAATTTCGTGCTCAAAAGTATGACCGGTTTTGGCCGGGGAGAGTTCATTGATTCAAATTATCGTATTATTGTTGAGATAAAAGCAGTTAATCACCGCTATAATGAAATTGTAATTCGCATGCCTAAGACATTAGGGAGTTTAGAGGATAAGATTCGCCGAACCATTGCCAATACTATCCTGCGTGGCCGAGTAGATGCTTTCATTACTATTGATGAATATGGTGATAAGAAAAAGGCGGTAAGGGTTGACAAAGAATTGGCAATGGCTTACCATAATGCAATGAGAGAATTAGCTGACTTATTAAAAATGCCAGCTAGTGACAATATATACCATTTATCGAAATATCCTGAAGTCCTCAAAGTAGAAGAAGTCTCTGAGGATTTAGAGCAATTATGGCCTAAACTGCTTACAGCAATTGAAGCGGCAATTACCAATCTAATGAAAATGCGTGAAGCGGAAGGCACAAATATTGAACACGATTTGCTTGCGCGTGTTTCTAAGCTTCAGACCTATATTGGAGAGGTAGAAGCAAGGGCACCACAAATTCTTGTTGAATATCGGGAAAAATTACTGGCCCGGATGCGGGATCTTTTAGCTGCCGTAGGAGCCGAGCCAGATGAAACCAGACTGCTTCAGGAAACCGCCATATTTGCAGACAGGACTAATTTTACCGAAGAAATTGTTCGGCTTAAAAGCCATTTAGCTCAGTTTTATGCAACGGTTAAATCACCTGATGCAGTAGGTCGTAAACTGGATTTCATAGTTCAAGAAATTAACCGAGAGACTAATACTATTGCTTCAAAAGCAAATGATTCGACAGTTGCTAATATTGTTGTTGAAATTAAAAGTGAAATTGAGAAGGTCAGAGAGCAAATCCAAAACATAGAGTAATATAGAAGCATTTCAACTAAGTAACCTATGAATTATAGGAGGAGTTATAATGGATATAAAGTTAATTAATATTGGTTTTGGTAATATTGTTTCGGCTAATCGAATTATTTCTATTGTCAGCCCTGAATCAGCGCCTATAAAACGCATTATTCAAGAAGCGCGTGATCGGGGAATGCTTATTGATGCTACATATGGCCGCCGTACCCGGGCAGTAATCATTACTGATAGTGACCATGTCATTTTATCAGCAGTGCAGCCTGAAACGGTAGCACACCGCTTGACCAGCAAAGATACCACCAGTGATGATTCTGCTGAGTAAGCTTGGAGAGGAGACAGTATGACGCAGCAAGGAATTTTAATTGTTGTTTCCGGTCCTTCAGGCGCTGGTAAAGGTACTATTTGTCAGGAATTGCTAAGTAGCAACCCCAATTTAAAATATTCCATATCTGCCACTACACGTCAGCCTAGAACCGGAGAAGTAAATGGAAGAAATTATTTGTTTGTTACTAAAGACCGGTTTAAGGGCATGATAGAAAACGATGAACTTTTAGAGTGGGCAGAAGTCTACGGGAATTTTTATGGGACACCTCGCCAGTATGTACTTGAGCAATTGAACAAGGGATATGATGTTGTTCTGGAAATAGACACGCAAGGTGCTATGAAAGTAAAAGAAAAATCTCCTGCGGGAGTTTTTATCTATATTCTTCCCCCCTCGCTTGATGAGCTTGCTGACAGGATTCATAAACGGGGGACTGACAGCCTTGAGGTCATTAAAAACCGCCTACAGTGTGTCAATGGTGAGTTAGCCCAGGCACACAACTATCACTATATTGTAACAAACGATCAAGTTCCGGCAGCTGTAGAAAAAATAGAGAGTATTATTGTTGCCGAGAAATTGCGGACAGTGCGCAATACTGTTTTAATTGACAATCTATATCGTACTGGTAGCGTTGGTAATGAAACCAATGCTATCAAATAATAAGTAAGGGGAAACGCTATGATTAATCCTTCGTTAGATTCACTAGTGAAAAAGGTTGACAGCAAATATACATTGGTAGTGCTGGCCGCTAAACGGGCGCGTGAAATTATGGATGGACAACAGCCGCTTACCGAATCAAAATCCAATAAGCCGGTAACCATTGCTTTGGAAGAAGTTGCTCAAGGGGAGATCACCTATGAGCGCACAAAAACTGGTATTAAATAGGAGTTAATAATGTCAGTAGGCAAAAACATTGTTATTGGCGTTTGTGGCGGTATTGCCGCATATAAGACAGTAGATATTGTCAGCCGGTTAAAAAAAGCAGGCTGTGATGTCAAAGTTATTATGACCAAAGCGGCTACGGAATTTGTTACGCCACTAACTTTTCGCGAGCTTAGTGGTAGTCCGGTAATAACCGATATGTGGGAAGAACCTAAAACCTGGAATGTTCAGCATATTGCGTTGGCTAACTGGGCTGATGCTTTTCTTATTGCGCCTGTTACTGCTAATGTGGTTGGTAAAATAGCCAATGGTATTGCTGATGATGTTCTTACCACAACTATTATGGCTACTAAGGCGCCGATATTATTAGCGCCAGCCATGAATACCAATATGTATCGTAACCCTGTTACGCAGCAGAATTTAACCAAATTAATAAACTTAGGCTATCATGTAATCGAGCCGGCTACCGGAATGCTGGCCTGCGGGATTGAAGGCCCTGGCCGACTGCCAGAGCCATCCGTAATTGTGGACAAGCTTCTTAATCGGCTAGATATGTGTCAGGACTTAAAAGGGAAACGTATACTTATTACGGCCGGCGGTACTCGTGAGCCGATTGACCCTGTCCGATATATTGGCAACCGTTCCAGCGGTAAAATGGGATATGCCCTTGCTGAGGCAGCAGCTAAACGGGGGGGCGAAGTTATTCTTGTATCTGGCCCATCAAGTCTTCCTGCGCCAGACAAAGTAACTACCAAAAAGGTAGAGACTGCAGCACAGATGCATGCAGCCGTACTTGCAGAATTTGCTACAGTGGATGTTGTAATAAAAGCGGCCGCTGTGGCGGATTATCGTCCTGAAATGGTGGCTGAACAAAAAATAAAGAAATCCGGGGAAACATTAACGATAAATCTGGTTAAAAATCCGGATATTTTACTTGATTTGGGGCAGCGGAAAAAAGAGCAGCTGCTCATTGGGTTTGCTGCTGAAACCCAAGACCTTATGGTTCATGCCCAGGAAAAGTTAACTAAAAAGAACCTTGATATGATTGTTGCTAACGATGTTACCTTGCCCGGGGCGGGCTTTAATATTGATACCAATATCGTGAAAATTATTTATAAAAATGGTGACATAGAAGAACTGCCACAACTTAGCAAACAACAAATCGCTCAGATCCTTTTGAACAAAATTAGTGAAATGTTGACAAAATCTACTTGATTTATTTGCCTATTTAGGTTAAAATTTTTTTGACATAAAAATTGCATAAACTATACTCATCAAGAGTTGGTGGAGGGACTGGCCCGATGAAACCGCGGCAACCATCTAACATACTAAGTATGTTTAGAAACGGTGCCAATTCCTGCGGTAAAACCGCGAGATGGGAGTGAAAAATCACACCTCCCTTGCGGGAGTTTTTTTATTGATAATTTATTTAGGAGGGATCGTTTTCGTGGAAAAAAAACGTGTTCTGTTTACATCAGAGTCTGTAACTGAAGGACATCCTGATAAAATTGCTGACCAAATTTCCGATAGTGTACTTGATGCCATTTTAGCGCATGATCCTGAAGCGCGGGTTGCCTGCGAGACTTTGGTTACTACCGGTATTGTGCATGTTGTGGGTGAAATTAGTACCCATTGTTATGTCGACATTCCTAAAATTGTGCGTGAAACCATAAAGAATATTGGTTATACTCGCGCTAAATTCGGGTTTGATGCTGAAACTTGCGGTGTTTTGACTTCGATTGACGAACAATCAGTTGATATCGCTTTAGGGGTAGACAAAGCCCTGGAAGCCAAACAAGGGGATATGGATGCTATCGAGGCTATTGGTGCTGGTGACCAAGGCATGATGTTTGGTTATGCAACTAATGAGACTCCGGAATTTATGCCGTTGCCGATTGCTTTAGCGCATAAAATGGCACGACGTTTGTCAGAAGTGCGAAAAAATGGTGAGTTAAATTACCTGCGCCCAGATGGAAAAACTCAAGTTACTGTTGAATATGAAGATGGGAAGCCGGTACGTGTTGACACAATTGTTATATCCACACAACACAGTCCTGAAGTTACCCGCGAAATGATTGAAAAAGATTTAATTGCCAAAGTTATTACGCCAATTGTGCCTGCCGGGTTATTGGATGGCAAGACCAAATACTACATTAATCCTACCGGACGTTTTGTCGTAGGTGGTCCACAAGGCGATGCCGGCTTAACTGGTCGTAAAATAATAGTGGATACTTATGGTGGTATGGCGCGGCATGGTGGCGGTGCTTTTTCGGGAAAAGATCCCACAAAAGTTGACAGATCAGCGGCTTATGCTGCCCGCTATGTTGCTAAAAATGTCGTTGCAGCAGGACTTGCTGATAAATGTGAAATTCAATTGGCTTATGCTATCGGGATTGCCCGTCCGGTATCTGTTATGGTTGAGACTTTTGGCACTGGCAAAATTGCCGAAGAGAAAATTGTTGAACTCATTAACAAACATTTTGATTTGCGGCCTGCCGGCATAATTAAGTCACTTGATCTTAGACGTCCTATTTACCGTCAAACTGCTGCTTATGGACATTTTGGCCGTACTGATGTGGATTTGCCGTGGGAACGTACCGATAAAGCCGAACTGCTTCGCAAAGAGGCTAATATATAAAGCTTTAACTTATTAATTAATAGTCAATGGTAATACTATTATTGCTGGCATTCAATTCAGTAATAAGGAGGTATTCCATTGGCTACTCAGAAAAATACCAAAAAATCGGTTTACCGTGTTGGCGGCCTTAAAGGCGATCATTGCCGCGATCGAATTGAACATACGCTGTCTCACCTGCATGGGGTTTCCTCAGTTAAGGTCGATATGGCTTCCAAGCAAGTTGCGGTTAATCACGATGAAGCGATAACTTCGAGCGGATATATCGAAGAGACATTACAATCTCTCGGTTACTCCATTCAGGAGTAGAGAAGCTAGTGAAGCTGCATTTTTCTCCTGTAAGAAAGAGAAGAATTAGGCGTTTTTTTAAACGACTGCCAATGGATACCGGAATTGATTGGGAATGGCCGCTCATTACCATGAAAAACCGGTAGCAGGTATTTGACAGCTAAAAGCGAATATATTAAGTTAGTTAAAAAGGGGACTGTAATAAGTCCTCTTCTCTTTATTCATTAGAATAATATATTAGGTGAAAAAATGTTAAATACTGCGCAAATTATTGTTAATATTCCTACGCGAAATATCGATAAATGTTTTTCTTATATTATTCCTGAGCATTTGCCAATAACAGATATTGGCTGGCGTGTTCTGGTGCCGTTTGGCAATCGAAAAGTTGAGGGTTTTGTTGTTGGTTTGGAGGCAGAAACGAGTGAGGGATTAAAGCCAATTCTCGATGTTTTGGATGATTATCCTTGGTTTGACAATAATATGCTGGAGACTGCCACCTGGCTGCATAATTACTATTTATGCTCTTTAGCGGAAGCTATGCGTTTGTTTATCCCCGGACAATCCGGCATTAAAACCCAAAAAGCATACCAAACTTCAACTGTGCTTACTGAAGATGACATTGCAGCTTTGTTAATCAAAAAACCTGAAGAATATCGCGCAATATTTACATATATCGATGAGCAAGGTCCGGTTACCTTAAGTGACCTTATGAAGAAATCAGGCAATATTGCCGGTATGATAAAATTTTTCTTACAGCATAAGCTAATTATAGCTGCAGATATGGTTGCAAAGCGGGGAAAGGCTGCAACAACAAAGATTATTGAGTTAGCTGTAACTAGAGAAACTGCCGCCCAAATTGAAGAAACGCTGCCCAAAACTAAAACTGCTCAACGTCGTTTGCTGGCTGAATTATTAACCAAGCCAGAAATCACAACAGTTGATTTGCGAAATCTGGCAATTTCTTCAGCCACGGTAAATAATCTTATTGAACAAGGTCTGATTAAGAGCCGCCATGTGTCGGTTTTTCGTAACAGTTATGATGGGCAGAGGCAGCAAGCTCCTGAACTAACCTTAACTTTAGAACAGGTTCAGGCTTTAAATCAAATTGCTCCGGCAATACAGGCCGGCATCCATGAATCTTTCTTAATTCATGGTGTTACCGGCAGTGGTAAGACGCAGGTTTATATCAAAGCAGTGGCTGAAGCTCGGCAGCAAAATCGTCAAGCCATTGTGCTGGTGCCGGAAATAGCATTAACAAGCCAAATTGTTGCTCGCTTTCAAGCAGCCTTTGGTGAAGATGTTGTTGTTATGCACAGCAAGCTGTCTGTAGGTGAACGCTATGATGCTTGGCGCAGGATGTCAACTGGACAAGCCGGCATTGTTATCGGGGCCAGATCAGCTTTATTTGCGCCTGTTAATCAGTTAGGTCTGATTATTATTGATGAGGAGCATGAATTTACCTATAAGCAAGAGGAAACACCACGCTATCATGCACGGGACGTAGCAATGACCAGAGCGAGACTTGCCGGAGCTACTGTTATATTGGGCAGTGCTACACCAGCTATTGAAACCTATTATCAGGCAGCGCAGGGAAAACACCGCTTGATTTCTATGACTAAACGAGTAGATGATATACCGATGCCGCAAGTTGCAATTGTTGATATGCGCCAAGAACTGGCACAGGGACGACGCAGTGTGATCTCACTGCCATTACAAAATCTGTTAACCGAAACTCTTGCCAAAAAAGAACAGGCTATAATTCTTCTCAACCGGCGTGGTTATTCAACCTTTGTTTCCTGTCGTGAGTGTGGTCATGTTCTAAAGTGCAGTCATTGTGATATTTCACTTGTTTATCATGCGCCCACCAGGGGACTTCACTGTCATTATTGTTTAGAAAAACATGCTGTACCAGACATTTGTCCTGAATGCGGCAGTCGTTACATTCGTTACTTTGGCACCGGGACGCAAAAAGTAGAAGAGGCTCTCCAAGAATTGTTCCCTTTAGCTAAAATTGTACGGATGGATCAAGACACTACTCGGCGTAAAATGGCACATGATAATATTCTTGCTTCATTTGCCCAAGGTACTTACGACATTCTTTTAGGAACACAAATGGTAGCTAAGGGACATGATATTCCTAATGTAACGGCGGTCGGAATCATTTCGGCAGATACAGCCCTTAATTTACCTGATTTTCGAGCAGCTGAAAAAACGTTTGCATTATTGACACAAGCTGCAGGCCGGGCCGGACGGGGCAGCAAAACTGGACGAGTAGTTTTGCAAACCTATAATCCTGAGCATTATGCGATTATTGCCGGGGCAGAGCACAATTATCAAAATTTCTATCAGCAAGAGATAAACTTTCGACAACAACTGGGTTATCCACCCTATGCAAGTCTTATAAAAATAACAGTACATGGCACTGATGAAACCATTGCCCATAGGCAGGCAAATCAATTAGCAGCAGAATTAACCCAGACTTTTGCCACAAAAGATACAGCCGTTATCGGACCTTTTCCTGCTTCCATAAATAAAGTCAAAGATGTCTTTAGAATAAACATTCTTATAAAAACTAAGGATTTGTCTGCAATAACGAACTTGATTAAGACTAGGAATATAATGAGCCAAGAGGGGAGCGTTATTGATGTTGACCCTGTCAATGTTCTTTAGTATTGAGGAAATACTTTCGTGATGAAGTAATCTATGGTAGAATTTTTTTAATGCCCTGAGATGTTAGGAGGAACACACAATGGCCATAATGGAGATAAGAAAAGCGGGAGACAAAGTATTAAAACAGATTGCTGAACCGGTTGAGAAAATAGATCGCAAAATTAAACATTTGCTTGATGATATGGCTGAAACTATGTACGCTGCCGATGGTGTAGGGTTGGCCGCACCGCAGGTCGGTGTTTCTCTACAGATTGTTGTTATAGATGTTGGCGAAGGTATTATTGAACTTATTAATCCTAGAATTATTGCCAGTGAAGGCTGTGAGCTTGGTAGTGAAGGGTGTTTAAGTGTTCCTGGCATATATGGTGATGTTGAACGCTGTGCAACGGTGACTGTAGAAGCGTTAAACAGGGCTGGGAAAAAGATTCAAATCAGCGGTTCAGGGCTGCTAGCGCGGGCATTGCAGCATGAGATTGATCATCTCAATGGCATTTTATTTATTGAACTGGCTAAAAGCATGCACAAAGGATAAAGAGGTAGTAATGATGAAGAATTTACATGCAATTTTTATGGGGACACCGGATTTTGCGGTTCCTTGTTTAGATATGATGGTCAGAGAAGGGTATCAGATAGACGCCGTTGTCACTCAACCTGATCGGCCCAAGGGACGAGGGCAAAAGCTGGCCTATTCACCGGTTAAACAAGCGGCTTTAAACTATAATCTACCAATAATACAACCTGACAGCATAAAAACCGATGATTTCTATAACCAACTTGCTGCATTAAAACCAGATGTTATTATTGTTATTGCTTTTGGGCAGTTTTTGCCCAAAAGAATTTTGGACTTGCCTCCTTATGGCTGCATCAATGTTCATGCCTCGCTGTTACCTAAATACCGCGGATCAGCGCCGATACATTGGGCTATTATCAATGGTGAAACAGTAAGCGGCATAACTACCATGTATATGGATGTTGGTATGGATACTGGTGATATGATCCAAAAAGCTGAAACACAAATTTCGCCAAGTGATACTACCGGGATTCTTCATGACAAACTACAAGACCTGGGTGCGAAAGTTTTGTCAGAAACCTTGCAGCAGATAGCAGCAGGTACTGTGCAGCGTACGCCGCAAACTGAAGCTGAGGCAACCTATGCAAAATTGCTTTGCCGCAATACGGAGCGCATAGATTGGCATCAGCCGGCAACCGTTATTCATAATTTGGTGCGCGGTCTGAATCCTTGGCCAGGTGCTTATTCTACCTTCCAAAATAAAACCATAAAGATATGGCAAACTAGAGTATATAATGAATCAGAGGTATGTTCACAGCCAGGTCAGGTTATTGAGCTAACCCGGGACGGCCTTATTGTTGAAACCGGCAAAGGAACAATTGAACTATTGGAAGTTCAGCCGGAATCTAAACGCCGAATGAAAGCAAGCGACTTTGTTTGCGGCTGCTGTATGACAAAAGGCAATATGTTTGAATGAGAAGGTGTCAATTGTGATTGAAATAATGCACAGACCGCGCAAACGTCTATTTTTAACATTAATTCTTATTAGTCTATGTATAGCTACGGTGTCGACCTATGGAATATGGCTTGTCAGTCTGCCGGGATTAGCCAATATCAGCGCGTATTTGCCGATGATATTGGGGGTAGTTTTGGCAACTGTTATTTTCGCCATTGCCTGCGGGGTTATCGGGATTATACTGGCTATTTTAGGATTTAGAACTTTAGGGATATTTCAAGGGTTAGCCTGGTCAGCCATTAATCTGTTGTTTCCAATGGCAACTTCAATTGGCAAAGTATTTGATGTTGATAAAGAACGGGTTGAGCGCTCCTTTATTGAAGTGAGTAATCATTTAATCATGCAAAAGCGAATTACGGTACAGCCTGATAAACTTCTGATTATGACGCCACACTGCTTGCAACAGGAAACCTGTCCTTACAAAATTACCCGTGACGTATCGAATTGTCATCGCTGCGGTAAATGTCAAATTGGTGAATTATCAAATCTTGCTGAAAAATATGGTGTTCATCTGGCCGTTGTAACCGGTGGCACGCTTGCGCGAAAAGTAATAAAAACTATCCGGCCGCACGCGGTTTTGGCAATTGCCTGTGAACGCGATCTTACCAGCGGTATTCAGGATGTTTTTCCATTGCCAGTAATCGGCGTTTTGAATGAGCGGCCGTTTGGCCCCTGCTGTAACACTCGGGTTAAACTTGATAAAGTAGAAGAGGCCATACAAAGCTTTTTACCTGAAGAAATTTTAAGAAAAATTAAAGATGGTGTATTGTGATATGACGCAAAAAAAAATAGATGCACGGGAAGTTGCATTAAAAATACTCAATGAGGTCGAAAATAACGGTGCTTATGCCAATATTGCCTTGGCACAAGAAGTAAACCGCCAGACGAAGCAAGGTCAGCTTTCGGATCAGGACCGGAGGTTTATTACTGAGTTAGTATATGGCACTGTAAAAACCGGCGCTACTTTAGACTGGATGCTCAATTGTTATTTGAGCCGTCCGCTAAATAAAGTAGCGCCTATTATTAAGAATATTTTACGGCTGGGTATGTATCAGTTGTTTTATCTTGAAAAAGTACCGGCATCGGCGGCCTGTAATCAGGCAGTCGAATTAGCCAAAAAATATGGGCATGCAGGTACTGTTAAGTTTGTTAATGGTGTTTTGCGCAATGCTGCCCGCAGTCCGGAAAAAGTCAAGTATCCTGATAAAGAAAAACAACCTATTTCCTATCTTGCTCTTACATATTTTCATCCTGAATGGCTGGTGGCGCGTTGGGTTAAACGCTTAGGGGTTGAACCTTGCGAAAAATTATGTCAAACCAACAATACCATTCCGCCGCTTTCGATTCGTACGAACACAGTAAAAACAAATCGTGAGGCACTCATTAAGCGTTTAACCGAAGAGGGCGTACAATGTGAGGCATCTAACTGGACGCCGGAAGGCATAATTTGTTACGAGCATCCAAGTCTTGCTACACTCCAATCACTGCAAGCTGGTCTGTTTCAGGTGCAGGATGAAAGCTCTATGCTGGTAGCACATATTCTTGATCCGCAGCCAGGTGAATTTATTATTGATGCCTGCGGTGCTCCTGGTGGAAAAACCACTCATATTGCGGCTTTAATGAATAATACCGGAATGGTTTTATCCACTGATATTTATGAGCATAAATTAGCACTTATCCGCGAAAATGCTGAGAGATTGGCATTGACAAACATTAAAACCATAGCGATGGATGCTGTTAACTTAGGGACAGAATATCCGGCAAAGGCTGATAGAGTGCTGGTAGATGCTCCGTGTTCGGGCCTTGGGGTACTACGACGTAAACCAGATTCCCGCTGGCGTAAATCTGAAGCATTACTACGGGATTTGCCCAAATTGCAGGCGGCTATCTTAGCCAGTGCTGCTCAGTGTGTGAAACCAGGCGGTGTATTGGTGTATAGCACTTGTACAACTGAGGCTGTAGAAAATCAGGATATTGTAAATGGATTTTTACAAGCTAATCCCTCGTTTACACTGGAGATTACAGGGCAATATCTGCCATTAGATAAACGGTCTGAGTCTATGCTCCAATTTTGGCCGCATGTTGATAATATCGACGGTTTCTTCATTGCCCGGATGAGACGGCAACAATAAGGTGGTAACACATGACAATAAGTGATAAAACAGACTTGTTCGGCTTATTTGCTTATGAGATTGCCGAGCTCATTACACCGTTTGGTTTGAAGCCTTATCGGGGCAAACAAATTGCTGAATGGTTATACAAACATAATGTGCATCAGTTTGACGCGATGACCAATTTATCCAAAGAACAACGTTCGCGCTTAGCCGAAAATTTTGCGATTACAGAGGTTACCTTAAAGGCGAAGCAGCACTCGGCTGATGGTCAGACAAGCAAATTTTTATTGGCTTTTTCTGATGACATGGCGGTAGAGACTGTTCTGATGCGCCACTCGTATGGCAACAGTGTTTGCGTGTCAACCCAGGTAGGTTGTGCCATGGGGTGTGCTTTTTGTGCTTCAACGCTTACTGGACTGGTGAGAAATCTAACCGGCGGTGAGATTCTGGCACAAGTGCTGTATATTACGGAATTGTTAAAACTGCAGGATCAAAAAGTGGATTCTATTGTTATTATGGGTTCAGGAGAACCATTAGCTAACTATGATAATGTTTTGCGCTTCATCCGGCTTGTTCATGAGGCATACTCTTTAAACTTGGGTTACCGCAATATCACGTTATCAACTTCAGGGCTTGTTATGGCTATGGACAAACTTGCCGCTGAGGGATTGCCAATTACCTTGTCGATATCCCTTCATGCGCCTAATAACGTACTTAGATCCCGCCTTATGCCGGTTAATAACCGTTATCCGCTTGAACAGGTTTTGGCTGCCGGCAATCGTTATGCTGAGGCAACAGGCAGACGCATCACCTATGAATATACTCTAATCGCCGGTGTGAATGATCAGCCGGTGCATGCTAAAGAATTAGCCGCTATTCTTAAAGGGCGGCTGGCAAACGTCAATTTGATTCCTATTAATCCGGTGCCGGAGCGAGGCTTACTGCGCCCAGAATTAAGTGAGATAAATAGATTTGAACAGATCTTGAAAAAAGAACATATTAATGTAACTGTCAGGCGGGAAATGGGTGCTGATATTGCTGCCGCTTGCGGACAACTGCGACATAAGGTTTGCCAGAGTGATGGTTAATTTTGACTTGATCACCAATATCGCATATAATAAGAAATGACTTGACTTGTGCTATTATGCAGTTTTAGCGGGAGTGTTTGTAATGAAGTATGTCCGCAATATTGAAAGTTTTTTTGAAAAATATATTGAGGGTTTCTTTAATAAGAAATTCTCCAGCAGCTTACAACCTATTGAAATTGCCAAACGGTTGGCAAGAGAAATGGAAGATGAGCGTACCGTTGGTATTTCTCATGTCTATGTGCCTAATCATTACGCTATTTATGTTAATCATGAAGACTACGTGCGACTGGAACCTTATGCAGAATCAGTATGTAACGAACTGGCGGCGTATTTGCTCGAAGAAAGCCGGCGCAAAGGCTATACTATGGCTGGCGGACCACAAATTGAGTTTTTTGCCGATGAAAAGTTAACAAATCAGTCATTCCGTATTGCATCTAGTTTTACAGAAACATCTTATGATGAGAGTAATGTGCAAAGTGATGATACCACAGTAACTGGTGACACAAAGGTGTTTGATAAACTCGAACCACTAGCTTTAAGTAGTCAGCCTGCGCAGCAACGGCTGCAGGCTTATTTAACCGTGATCAATGGCTTAGATGTCGGTTTAAAAGTAGAGTGTGCGACAAGCAGAATAAACATTGGCCGGCGAAATACAAATGAGATGCCACTGACAGATATGAATACCTCACGATTGCATGCCTACATTGTTTTCGAAGATGATAGCCACGTTATTCACGATGCTAAAAGCCTTAACGGGACATATGTCGACGGGGCTCGTATTACTCATAAGCATCTAAAGAACGGTGACAAAATAAAGGTTGGCAACACCGTGATTTTATATGAGGTGAAGTAAAATTGCCTGGTAAATTGCAGCTTTTTAATATTGCGGTAATGGTCTTGCAGTATAGTCTAGTGATACTGCTTTATTACTTTTTGTACCGCATAGTCAAAATTGCAATCCGCGATATGGCTGGTCTGGTATTTAATAAAATAGAGAGTCCGGTTGTCGGCAAAGCAGTTGAAGCTGATGAGTTAGTTTCTCCGGCCAAGTTAGTGGTACTTGAAGATAAGCAACAACTGCTGGCAGCGACAAGTTTTGCCATAACAGATAATTTAACCATTGGGCGCAGTCAGCATAATGACATAATAATTGATAGTAATTTTGTTTCGCATGAACATGCTTGTATTTCCAGATTGAAACATGACTATCTTATAACTGACTTAAACAGTACCAACGGCACAGTTATTAATAATCAACAAATAGAAGAAGAAACTGCCCTGACAGATGGTGATATCATTCAAATTGGGGCAGTTATGCTTAAGTTTGTGAGGTGATTTCCATGCAGGCATTTGCTCAGTCGGACATTGGTATGGTACGTAAAACCAATGAAGACAGTTTTGTTTTTTTGCCACCACACTTGTTTGTAGTTGCTGATGGTATGGGTGGACATGTTGCCGGAGAAATTGCCAGTAGCCTTGGAGCCAATACTATCCGGGAATGTATAGCGAAAAACTCAGACCAATCAGATTGGGAACAAGCTTTAAAAGAAGCAATTATTGAGGCTAACACCAGCATTTATCAAATGTCTCAATCCCAAAGCGAATGTCAGGGTATGGGTACTACGGTAACTGCGGTATATCTTGATAATACTGAGGTTTATTGGAGTCATGTTGGTGACAGCCGTTTGTATCTAATCAGGGAAAATTCACTGCACCAGATAACAAGTGATCATTCTCTGGTGTGGGAGTTAATGCAAAACGGCAGTATTACCAGCGAAGAAGCCCAAGTTCATCCCCATCGCAACATATTAACACGGGCAGTAGGAACCAGTGATACCCTTAAAGTGGATTCAGGCAAATTCTTGTCGCACTTGGGTGATAATTTGTTATTATGTACTGATGGTTTAACCAATATGCTCAGTGAAGATAACATACTCAGTATTTGCACACAACCTGACAACCCAGAGACAATTGTTAACACTCTTGTTGAGCAAGCCCGTCAGGCAGGTGGCCATGACAATATTACTGCAATATTATTGCAATTTGGGAACTAACAATGAGACAGAAAAAAGTAACTGAGCTAGGATTGCTATTACTGACCGGTCTTGTTTTAATGAATGGGTATCTTGCGGTTTCACTCGCGAATCACCAGTTTTCATATTCAAATTTCAGTATTACTGTTATTTTACCTGCTTTTTGGATCTTTACTTCTATGATAATTCGACGTCGTTTCTTGTGTGCTGACCCGGTACTCTTACCATTAGCTGTATTTTTAGCTTCTATTGGGTTAACACTTATCTTAAGATTACGGCCTGATTTATTTATCCAACAAGCTATATGGTTAGCTGCAGGGTTACTAGCTTTTATTGTTACTGCTATTAGTTTCCGGCAAGCCGAAGATATTGCCAAATATAAATATCTTTGTGGTATAATCGGCATTATTTTATTGTTAATTACAATCACATTCGGCGTGGATATCGGGGGTAATAAAAACTGGATTGTCCTGGGACCGATAAGGGTTCAACCGTCCGAGTTTGCCAAATTGCTAATTATTGTATTTCTGGCTGCTTACTTGAGCGAGCGGCGTCAATTGCTAACTTATGCTACCAGGCATTATGGACCGTTAATCTTGCCACATCCACGCTTTATTGCACCGCTGCTGGCATTATGGGCATTGACTATGGCTATGCTTATTGTTCAGCGGGATTTAGGCTCTGCTTTGCTTTATTTTGGTACGACAGTAATTATGACCTATATGGCAAGCGGCAAGTGGGGGTATGTTGTTTTGGCACTTGGCTTGTTTTTTACAGGTTCAACTGTCTGCTACTATTTATTTCCTCATGTACAAGTTCGAATTGATATTTGGTTAAACCCCTGGGCTGACCCTTCCGGCCGATCCTACCAGATTGTCCAATCACTCTTTGCTCTAGGGTCTGGCGGAGTGCTGGGAAGTGGTCTAACCTTTGGTCATCCCAATAGTATTCCCGAAGTACATACCGATTTCATTTTTGCGGCTATTGGTGAAGAACTAGGGTTAGCTGGCACTGCGGCCGTGATTATGGCTTATATATTGATTGTTTATCGGGCCTTTCGTACAGCGCTTGCCTCACAAATACCTTTTACCATGCTATTAGCCGGTGGTTTAGGCGTACTTACCGCGTTACAGGTTTTTATCATTATTGGCGGTGTTACTAAATTTTTGCCACTTACAGGCATAACGCTACCGCTCATAAGTTATGGAGGTAGCTCTATGGTTTCAAGCTTTATCCTGCTGGGGATGTTATTTGCCATATCGGAGGCGACAAGCACCCAATGAATAAACTCGACATTCCACAGAAAGCAATACGCAGGAGCATTTACAGAGTAGGACTATTTTCAATTGGATTACTGGTGGTATTGCTTAGTTATGTAATTTATATTCAAGTTTTTGAGAGTGATACGCTTGCTTTTCACCCGCTTAACCGCCGTACTGCCGAAGCGGCTCGTACGGTTCAGCGAGGTCAAATTACCGATAAACATGGAGAAGTATTGGCTTTTAGTAAGCTTTCCCAAAAAGAATATCGGCGCGAATACCCGTATGATGCAGTATTTGCCCACGTTGTTGGTTATGATAGTCCAAAGTATGGCAAAACAGGTATTGAAGGCAGATATGACGGTTATTTATCAGGGCAAATAAATCCTGAAAAACGCCTGGGTGCCATCAGCCAACTGTTTACAAGCAGCGCAGGCAATACGGTTGTACTTTCACTGGATGCTAAGTTGCAACAAATTGCTTATCAGACCCTTGGAAATCGGCGAGGTGCGGTAGTTGTCATGTCACCTAAAAGCGGGGCAATATTAGCTATGGTAAGCCGGCCTGCTTTTAATCCGAACACGCTTGCTACGACTTGGGACAATGTATCACAAGCAGCCAATAGTCCACTCCTTAACCGGGCTGCGCAAGGTCTATATCCACCGGGATCGATTATCAAAGTTATGGTGGCTGAAGCCGCATTGAAAGAACATATTGCTGATGAAAACCTGCAATTTAATTGTAATGGATCTTTTAAAATTGGTCCTGATTATATATTAACAGAAGTTAATAATACAGCTCACGGCAGAGTAGATTTAAAGCATGCGTTAGCTGTTTCCTGTAATGTAACTTTTGGGCAGTTAGCACTTAATTTAGGTCGCAGCAAAATGGCCAAAACTTTCGAACGCTATGGATTTACCCAATTAATTAAAGGTGATATTCAGGAAAGTACTAATCAACTTCCCGATTTTTCTCGATTAAATGATGGAGACTTGGCACAAACCGGAATTGGGCAGGGAAGTCTGTTGGTTACACCATTGCGAATGGCAATGCTGGCATCAACCTTTGCTAATAAAGGAATTATGATGAAACCATATTTGGTGCAAAAAATTACGGCACCGGAGGGTACACTGTTACGAGAAACAAAACCAGAAGTTTGGTTAGCACCTGCTGGTAGTAAGTTAGCTGATCAAATAGCCGATATGATGGTAAGTGTAGTTGCGGAAGGAACCGGCAGTGGAGCCGCATTACGCGGTATACAGGTTGCTGGTAAAACAGGTACAGCAGAAAATCCTCATGGTGATTCACATGCTTGGTTTATTGGGTTTGCACCAGCCGAAGATCCGCAAGTGGCAATAGCTGTAGTCGTAGAAAATGCAGGGGCTGGCGGTAGCGTAGCTGCACCGATTGCCCGCCAGATTTTATTGCAGGCATTACGTTAAGGGGGTGAATTAATGCTTAATCGCACACTTGATGATCGTTATACAATATTAGAACGAATTGGCGGCGGCGGTATGGCCGACGTATATCGGGCGCATGACAAGCTTTTAGACCGTTCGGTAGCAGTTAAAGTGTTACGTCCCCAATTTACTGATGATGAAGAGTTTATCAGTCGCTTTCGCCGGGAAGCCCAAGCGGCAGCTAAGCTTTCTCACCCTAATATTGTGAATATTTATGATGTTGGTTTTGATGAGCAAGTTTACTATATAATCATGGAATATATTTCCGGTGAAACGCTCAAAGACAAAATTGACAGAGAAGCGCCGCTGCCGGTAGAAACGGCAGTGCGAATTGCTATGGAAATAGCGGAAGCGCTGGAACATGCGCACCAAAATAATTTAATTCACTGTGATATCAAACCGCACAATATTCTTATTACTCGTTCCGGACGGGTTAAGGTAACTGACTTTGGTATAGCTCGCGCAGTTACCTCGTCAACAATGACCAATTCAGGTACAATTATTGGTTCTGTGCATTACTTTTCGCCAGAGCAAGCTAAGGGGACTTCTGTCGGCGCCAAATCCGACATCTATTCCTTAGGGGTTGTACTTTATGAGATGCTTTCTGGTCAGGTTCCATTTGCCGGTGAATCACCAATCAGTATTGCTCTTAAGCATCTTCAGGAAGAACCTAAGCCGCTTAGGGAATTAAATGCAACCATTCCACCGTTGATTGAGGCTATTGTAGTAAAAGCCATGCATAAGGAACCGGTTGCCAGATACACTGATATCGGGGAAATGATTGCTGATTTTAAATTGGCGCAAAATTACCTGCGAGATGATCATACCCGCAGGCTGTCGCACACCGATTTTCCTACTCAAATATTGCCGACGATATCTCAGGAAGCTGGAGAGACTACAGCAAATCCAGTACGACAACCGCATAATAATTCTAAATCAATATTAAATGAAACCAAACTTTCCAAACCGTGGTTATTAGGAATATTATTTTTGGTGTTGCTTGGTTCAGCAGTGGCAGCCTTTTTAGGGTTTGGGAAATTTTGGAGCTTAAATGAAATTACTGTACCAGATGTTGTCGGCAAACAAGTCGATACCGCCCGTAACATTCTTATCAGCAATAATCTTAGGGTTTCCGTTTCGGAAGCTTTTAGTGATAAAGTACCTGCAGGACAAGTTGTTTCCCAGCAGCCGGAAGCAGGAACTACCGTTAAAGAGCAACGAACAATAACTATTGTTGTTAGCAAAGGCGGTGAAATCACTGTTGTTCCTGATTTACGCGGCCTGAACCGTCGAGATGCCGAACTGCAGATTAAAAATTCCGGTTTAAAACTGGGGCGAGTCGACGAGCAGTTTGCTGAAGGTTCGCAGGCAGACACAGTTATTAATCAGAATCCTCGTCCACCGGCACAAGTAACCAAAGGGACAACTATTGATATTGTTATCAGCAAAGGGACAGGTCCCAAGAAACTTTCATTGCCGGATTTCCAAGGATCGCTCTTAAGCACGGTTGCAACACAGCTCGAAAGTTTGAAACTTAAACAAGGGAAGATCACAGAAACTGCAAATGACAAATATCCGCCAGGTACTATTATTAGCCAAAATCCGCCGCCTGCTACAGAAGTAACAGAAGGCACGTCAATTGATTTCTCAGTTGCCAAAGGTGTACCTGGAGCAGTACGGAGAGCGGTTGTGCAAGTAACTATACCAGATGGGCCGGCACGCCAAGCCTTGCAAATAGTAGTAACTGATACGAATGGCCGACGAGTTGCTTATGAAGGCACACACAAACCTGGTGAACGAATCGAAAAAACAGTAGAAGGAACCGGTCAGGTACGTGTTCAGGTCTATGTGAATGAAAAATTACTGCAAGAGCAAACAATTTAACTATTGGATTAGGAGGCCGTGAGTGCAGAAAGGTATTGTAGTAAAGGCGTATAATAGTTACTACTATATACAGTCGGGCAGCAAAATTGTTACCTGCAATTTACGCGGACGGTTTAAAAAAGAACGTTTTTCTCTTATTGTAGGAGATGAAGTGACCTTTACGTCGACCGGGCCGGAAAAAGGCATTATTGAAGAGATACTGTCCAGACACAGCCTGTTACGGCGTCCGATGGTTGCGAATATTGATCAGGTTGTTTTGACGTTCGCCGCGGTCAATCCTGATATTAATCCAACCTTAGTTGACCGTTTTTTGGTTATTGCTGAATTCTCAGAACTTGAGATAATTATATGTATCAATAAAATTGATTTAGCGGACACTGATGTAGTGGATAACCTCGCTTCGCGTTATGAGCAAATTGGGTATAAGGTGCTGCGTGTTGCCGCAAAAGACGGAACAGGCATAGAACAGCTACGTGCCCAGCTTCATGATAAAATCACAGTGTTTGCCGGTCCGTCAGGTGCTGGAAAGTCTACGATACTTAATGCTGTTCAGCCAGGGCTGGCACTTACGACCGGCGAAGTCAGTCAAAAAATTGGCCGTGGTAAACACACAACACGGTTTGCTGAACTTTTGCCTTTTGAGGGTGGCGGTTTTGTTGTGGACACTCCGGGATTCAGTTTTACTGAATTCGGTGATATGGAAGAAACACATCTCATGGATTATTTTCCGGAGATATCGCCGATAGCTCCTAAATGCAAATTTAATACCTGTGTTCATTACAAGGAACCACAGTGTGCCGTAAAACAAGCGGTGGCTGATGGGCTCATACATAGCGAACGTTATCAGTCTTATCTTGAAATTTTGAATGAAATTAGAGAAAGTAAGAAGGGATACTAAATGAATACTATGATCAAAGTAGCTCCGTCGATCTTATCTGCTGATTTTTCTCAATTGGCTAATGAAGTGGTTAAGGTAGAAAAAGCAGGTGCTGACTGGATTCATATTGATGTTATGGACGGGCATTTCGTTCCTAACCTGACATTTGGCCCGCCGGTTGTTACCGCTATTCGCAAAGTAACTAAATTGCCCTTTGATGTTCACTTAATGGTTACTAACCCTCAAGATTTAATTGAGCCTTTTGTACAAGCCGGAGCTGATATTATTACCGTTCATGCCGAAACTGCTCCCCACTTGCATCGCCTGATTCAAGCCATTAAAGACAGCGGCAAGAAGGCGGGAGTATCGTTAAATCCTTCCACACCGTTGGCAGCAGTGGAAGAAGTACTGAGTGATGTTGATATGATTCTAATTATGAGCGTTAATCCGGGGTATGGCGGACAAAAATTCATCCCGGGAGCTGTTGATAAAATTGCCCGTTTAAAGGTGCAGCTTGAACAGCGTGGGCTAAGTGTAGATATTCAAGTGGACGGCGGAATTAATGCTGTTACCGCCAGGCAGGTAGTTGCTGCCGGTGCCAATATCTTAGTGGCCGGATCAGCGGTTTATGGCGCGCCAGATATGACCCAGGCAATTAAAGATATTAAGGGGCTTGCCTAAGTTGCCGGTTTATGGTAACATATAGCTGAAAGTTATTTTTTGAACAAAATTATATATGTAAGCCTTTGGGGCAAGGTGAAAAAGAGTAAAATCTTTTAATTCCTGACCGGCGGTATAGCCCGCGAACCGTTTATTACGGTTGATCTGGTTTAATTCCAGAGCCGACAGTATAGTCTGGATGGTAAAAGGCGTGAGTTCTGCCATATTGGCATTTCCTAACCATATTGCCTATTAAACTGTTGATAGCCCCAAAGCTATTCAACAGTTTTTTTATATATTTATAGCTTATTGGGGGATTGCTATGGATGAATTTTATATGCAACAGGCACTTGCCATTGCCCGGTATGCAACCGGCCGAACCAGCCCTAATCCGTTAGTCGGTGCCGTTATTGTAAAAGATGGTCGTATAGTTGGTCAAGGCTGGCATCGTAAGGCTGGTACCCCACATGCGGAAGTTCACGCATTAGCTCAAGCCGGTGAGCTTGCTAAAGGTGCGACAATTTATGTTACTCTTGAACCATGTTCCCATCATGGGCGGACCGGTCCTTGCGCCGATGCTTTGATTGAGGCCGGCGTAAAAAAAGTCGTTGTCGCCATGACTGATCCTAATCCTGAGGTCGCCGGCAATGGTTTAACCCGCCTGCGGGCTGCCGGTATTGAGGTTGTTGAAGGCGTATTAATAGCAGAGGCTATCCAAATCAATGAAGTATTTCTTAAGTGGATTACAACAGGCATGCCGTTTGGCATTCTTAAAACAGCAATGACGCTTGACGGAAAAATTGCTGCGCATACCGGACATTCTAAGTGGATAACAAGCGCATCAGCCAGAGAGTATGTTCATAAACTGCGCGATATCTATGATGGTATATTGGTAGGTGTTGGCACAATCCTTGCCGATAACCCTAAACTAACCACCCGCTTACTGGAAGGCGGTCATAACCCGGTGCGAATCATTGTAGATACTATGGCGCGCACACCGCTGACTGCTAATGTGGTAACAGACAAAGAAGCACCAACCATTATTGCAGTAGGCCGCGAGGCGCCGGTTGAACGGGTTGAAGCACTGCGAAAGCTAGGGGTAGAGGTATTAGTGCTTGAGCAGAATACGCAAGGGGTTAAGCTACGTCAATTGTTTAAAGTTTTGGGAGAAAAGCGGATAACCAGTGTATTTATTGAAGGTGGGGCAACCATAAATGCTTCGCTGTTAGCAGATAATCTGATTGACAAGGTCTACTCTTTTGTTGCTCCCAAAATAATTGGCGGCAAAAAAGCGCCTGGACCAGTTGGCGGTAATGGCGTTGACCAAGTTGATCAAGCGATTATGTTGGAAAACATTACGACACAAACCATTGGTGATGATATATTAATAAGCGGTTATGTAGTCGGACGGGAGGGGTGCGATGTTTACCGGGCTTGTGGAGGAACTGGGGAAAGTTAAACAAATTGTGCGCGGTGCGAAATCAGTCCGGCTTTCGATTTTTGGCAGCAAAGTACTGGAAGATGTAAAAACAGGTGATAGTATCGCTGTAAATGGTACCTGTCTGACAGTAGTTGATTTTAGCCGGGATTGGTTTACTGCCGATGTTATGCCTGAAACTGTGGACCGCACTGCATTATCCGGCCTTAAAGCGGGAGACACAGTCAATCTTGAACGCACCTTGCGCGTTGGCGATCGCTTGGGAGGGCATATTGTAAGTGGTCATATTGACGGGGTAGGAACTATACTAGCCAAGGAGCAAAATGATAATGCCGTAATTGTACGCATTGGAGCTGGAGCTGAGGTTATGCGCTATATTATCAGCAAAGGCTCGATTGCTATCGACGGCACCAGCCTCACGGTCGTTGATTTTGGCGATAACTGGTTTACCGTATCACTTATTCCGCATACGGCATCTATGACTACAGTGGGCTTAAAAGCAATTGGCGAACCGGTGAATTTGGAAGCAGATGTTATCGGTAAATACGTGGAGAAGCTGTTAGGGCTGCAGCCCGCCACCAAACCAGCCGAAAAAATAACACTGGGATTTCTCGAACAGCATGGATTTAACATATAAGCTTTAGCTGATAAAGCGGCAAACGAAACGGGGGAATTTACGTGAAGTTCAATACCATTGAAGAAGCTATTGAAGATGTGAGAAATGGCAAAATGGTAGTTGTCATTGATGATGAAGACCGAGAGAATGAAGGCGATTTGTTGGTGGCCGCCGAAAAAGCGACACCGGAAGTTATAAACTTTATGGCAACCCATGCGCGCGGCCTAATTTGCATGCCGGTTATCGGCAGCCGGTTAGACGAGCTTGATATTGGACAAATGGTAAGTGAGAATACCGATAATCATTGTACTGCCTTTACGGTTTCAGTAGATGCAAAAACGACGTCAACCGGAATATCGGCCTATGAACGCTCTGAAACAATTCAGGCTATATTAGACTCTAAGGCTGTCGCAACTGACCTTAGACGTCCAGGCCACATTTTTCCATTAAGGTATTGTGATGGCGGTGTGCTCAGACGCTGCGGCCATACTGAGGCATCTGTCGATTTGGCCAAGCTGGCTGGTTTATATCCTGCCGGGGTTATTTGTGAGATTATGAATGAAGATGGTACTATGGCTCGTACACCGGAGTTAATGGAGTTTGTAAAAAAACATGATCTAAAAATTGTCACGATTGCCGATTTGATAAAGTACCGCAAAAAACACGAACGGTTTGTTACTAGGGCAGCCGAAACCAATCTGCCGACTAAATACGGTGACTTCAAGCTGATTGCCTACGAAAGCCAGCTTGACAACCAGTGCCATATTGCTTTGGTTAAAGGCGACGTAAACAACAAAGAAAATGTATTGGTCAGAGTACATTCCGAATGTTTGACAGGCGATGTGTTAGGTTCATTGCGCTGCGATTGTGGAGATCAATTGGCTCACGCTTTACGACGCATCGAAAAAGAAGAAACAGGAGTACTTCTATATATGCGGCAAGAAGGCCGGGGGATTGGCTTAGCCAATAAAATCCGGGCATATGCATTGCAGGATAAAGGGAAAGACACGGTAGAAGCCAATGAATTGTTAGGCTTTGCCCCTGATCTTAGAGACTATGGTATTGGTGCACAAATTCTGTCAGACTTAGGTTTGAGCAGTATTCGCCTACTTACCAACAATCCTCGTAAGCGGGTAGGCTTAGAAGGCTATGGGTTAACTATCAGTGAACGTGTACCACTTGAAATTATGGCAAATAAGTTTAATAATCGGTACCTGTCAGCCAAAAAATCCAAACTTGGACATCTGTTAAAACAATATGAGGAGGCACAAAACAATGGATAACATGAAAACCTATGAAGGCAACTTAGTAGCGGAAGGATTAAAATTTGGCATTATCATTGCCCGGTTTAATGAATTTATTACCAGCAAGCTCTTAGGGGGCGCAATTGATGCTTTGAAACGTCATGGCGCTATTGCCGAAGATGTGGAAATTGCCTGGGTGCCAGGTGCTTTCGAAATTCCGCTTGCCGCTAAGAAAATGGCTGCAAGCAAAAAATATGATGCTGTTATTTGCTTAGGGACGGTTATTAGAGGCAGCACAAGTCATTATGACTATGTTTGCGCCGAAGTTTCCAAAGGGGTAGCGCATGTAGGCTTAGAAAGCGGTGTTCCTACAATCTTCGGTGTATTGACCACTGATACTATTGAACAAGCTATTGAACGTGCCGGTACCAAGGCTGGTAACAAAGGTTTTGATGCCGCTGTTTCAGCAATTGAAATGGCCAATTTGCTCAAGGGTTTATAGTTTCAGGAGGATTGCTATGAAAATAGGCATAATCAGCGATACACACGGTTGTCTGGATACCTGGAACAAGGTATTTGCCACCTACTTTCATGATGCCGATCTAATCATTCATGCCGGGGATGTACTTTATCATGGCCCGCGCAATGTTATTCCGGCTGAGTATAATCCGAAGCAGTTGGCTGAGGTGCTTAACAACTGCCCGGTTCCCATAGTAACTGCCTGTGGCAATTGTGATGCTGAAGTTGATGGCATGGTACTTAATTTGCCGATACAATCGCCATACACGTATCTTTTGCTAAATGGCTTGCGGGTTGTTGTAACTCACGGGCATAATCTTACAGAAGAAGCAAAGCAGGAACTTGCCCAGCGACTTAAAGCCGATATTTTTATTACCGGCCATACCCATATTGCTGTTTTGGAAAAACATAATAATACAATCTATGTTAACCCGGGCTCACCTGGTATGACTAAACGCCCAGATGGTAAAAACACCATTGCCTGGATAAATGACAATAAAGTTGAAATAATAGAGATAGTAACAGGCCAGCCTCTTCAATCTGAGGTTTTGGTTTGAGATTCGGAGGATATTATGCACGATCATCTTGCCCGGGCTACAGCGCCCGGACTTCGTGCCTTTGCGGCTGTTACCACGAACTTAGTGGAAGAAGCCCGGCGTAGGCATGACTGTTTTCCGATAGCTACAGCGGCATTGGGGCGTACCATGACAGGAGCATTATTGCTAGCAGCTAATTTGAAAAATCAGGAGGCCCTGACTGTAAGAATATCAGGGGATGGGCCGCTGAAAGAAATAGTCGCAGATGCTTGTCCTGACGGTTCAGTGCGCGGCTATGTCCGAAATCCGTTTGTGGATTTGCCGCTAAAAGAGGGGAAATGGGATGTCGGACAGGCTGTTGGTAACGGACATATTCATGTCACTCGCTTTGTTGGTCTTAAGCAGCCTTTTACCAGCAGCGCTGAGCTGGTTTCCGGTGAAATAGCCGAAGATATAACACAATATTTAATGGTATCAGAACAAACACCGTCAAGCGTTGCTTTGGGCGTGCTAATTGCCCCAGATGCGACTGTGGCGGCGGCAGGCGGTTTTTTTATTCAGGCTCTGCCTGGTGCAGAGGAGGATGCAATTACTCAACTGGAAGCCAATCTACAGCATTTGCCGCCGGTTTCTCAATTGGTTAGTGAAGGCAAAGATGCAAAAGCCATTTTAGAAATAGTATTTGCCGGATTGCCAACTACTGTATATGATCCGGTAGAACTGGAGTTTAATTGTCAATGTTCGCGGGAACGGGTTGAGAATATGCTTATCAGTCTTGGCGCTGACGAAATTAAGGCGATGATTACTGATGGCCAGGCAGAAGTATGCTGTCATTTTTGCAGTGAAAAGTATCAGTTTTCCGCACAGGAGCTTACAGCGATATTGCAAGAAATAGAAACAAAAAAATAGGCAAATAAAAACAACAGTGGAAGTAATGCCGCTGTTGTTTTTATTTGCCTAACAGAAAGTATAACTTTTTTTAAAACAGGATAAGGACAAGATCGATTTGTGCTTATCCAAAAGCTCGGCGCAAGTCAGGTTTTCTTTAACAAAATAAAAAAGGACTTGTAAACAAGTCCTCAATGGCTTACATTAATTAGACTGCGCGTTGGATTTTACCGGAACGCAGGCAACGAGTACAGATATTAACCCGCTTAATTTCACCTTTAACTAATGCTTTAACTTTTTGTATATTAGGTTTCCAAGTGCGCTTGGTTTTAAGGTTGGAATGGCTGACATTGAAGCCTGAACGCTCACCTTTACCGCAAATCTCACATAAATTTGCCATCTATTTCCACCTCCTGTAGGATTTTATTCTCTCATAGTCAACACGACTATTTTAGCATAATTTAGTTATGATATGCAAGGGCAAATAAAATTTTCATTGGATATTTCATAAATACCTTGTAAATAGTGTACTTTAGCAGGAATTGTGCGTATGATATTGAAAATAGAAATAAGTAAATTGAGGGGGGCTTCACTATGATTACTAAGAGCACTCCGATAATTGACGCACTGCGTTCGCATCCGCAGGCTCGCGAAATATTCATCAAGCATGGCATGGGTTGTATTGGCTGTATGGGTTCAACGACGGAAACCATAGAAAATGGTGCCTATATGCATGATATTGATATTGAAGCGTTACTTTTGGAATTAAATAAATTACTGGTTAAAAACCAATAATCGCAAGGTGATTCTCATTCAAAATATGTTATCAAACAAAATACAGTATTTAAAAGGTGTAGGACCTGCTAATGCTGCTAAATTTAATAAAATTGGAATTGCTACTATTTCTCAGCTTCTAGGCCATTATCCGCGCCGGTATGAAGATCGGAGTTCGCTTAAGCTAATTGCCGAGCTGACTGACGGGTTGTATGGAAGCTTTCAAGCGGTGGTCATTGATGTTAACGAGCCCAAAGCACGGCGGGGTCTTAAAATACTCAAAGTTGTCGTCCGTGACATTTCAGGCGTTGCATACCTTACCTGGTTTAATCAATCATATCTCAAAAATAAATATAAACCAGGGATGGAGCTTATTATATCAGGAAAAATTCAGCGGCGTCAGCATATCATTGAAATAAATAAACCTGATATTGAGTTGGCTGCCGAGTATAATGTTGGCTCCGGCCACATTATTCCTGTTTATCCGGCTACTGAGGACTTGCCGCAATGGCGCATACGTTCTTTGACACAGCAGGCTGTGGAGCTTTTACAAAATTCGTTACCTTCGGAGGCTGACGAAACGCTTCCTCAGGAAATAATAGAAAAAAATAAGTTGATGGAGCGGTATAAGGCCTTAGCCAATATCCACTTTCCGGAAAGTATGGAGATTTTGGCACAAGCACGGCGGCGTTTAGTTTTTGAGGAACTCTATTTATTGCAATGCGGGTTGGCATATGTAAAGAACAAAACCAAATATAGCTCTAAGGGAATTAAACATGCGCCTGATGGCGCATTGGTGGCCAAGGTGGAAGAAAATCTACCATTTTCTCTGACTAAGGATCAGTGTAAAACCTTACAGGAAATTAAGGCAGATATGGAAGATACCACGCCCATGCAACGGCTGGTTCAAGGTGATGTTGGTTCAGGCAAAACTGTTATTGCGGCGCTGGCTCTGACCAAGACTGTGGAAAATGGGTATCAGGGTGCAATGATGGCGCCTACCGAGATATTAGCCGAACAGCATTATCACTCTCTGGCCCAATTATTGGCACCGCAGGGTATTCGCCTAGCTATACTGACAGGCAAACAAACCCGGAGTAAACGGGAAAAAACATTGTGTCATTTTAAGGAAGGTCTTATTGATGTAGTTGTTGGCACCCATGCGCTAATTCAGGAGGATGTCGAATTTGCGCAATTGGGGCTGGTAGTTACTGATGAACAACATAGATTTGGCGTGCGTCAGCGGGCGCGGCTTGAGGCCAAAGGAAATCTACCTGACGTGTTGATTATGACTGCGACACCTATTCCGCGCACTATGGCACTCACTGTGTATGGCGATCTTGATGTATCGGTCATTCGAGAATTGCCACCTGGACGACAGCCAATTGCTACTTATTTCCGCGGGAACAATCGACGGGATAAAGTGTATCAGTTTGCAGTCGAACAAATTAAAGCTGGGCGGCAAGCATATATTGTGTGTCCACTGGTTGATGAATCCGAAAAAGTGGAGGCCCAAGCAGCAGTAACAATCCATGAAGAACTTTCCGCAACATATTTTAAAAACATCGCTTGTGGTTTACTGCATGGCAAAATGAAATCTCAGGAAAAAGAAGCTGTCATGGCGGCTTTTTCCTGTGGCGAAATAAAAGCCCTTGTTGCCACTACTGTAATTGAAGTTGGCGTCAATGTTCCTAATGCAACCGTAATGATTGTCGAAGGAGCCGATCGTTTCGGTCTGGCACAGCTTCATCAGTTGCGTGGCCGGGTTGGCCGGGGTATTCATAAATCGTATTGCATTTTGTTATCTGACAGTACTAATGAAGAGACTGTGGAACGGCTTACCATTATGACCCGGGTAAGTGATGGGTTTGAACTTGCAGAAAAAGATCTGCTGCTACGGGGGCCTGGACAATTTTTCGGTACCAATCAACATGGGCTTCCTGATTTGAAAATTGCTGATATTGTGAGAGATACTGACATTTTACTGGAAGCGAGAAGCGCTGCCCAGGCAACTGTATGTTCAACTGCGCATTTAGAAAAAGTATGGAAAACTCTGCAGGATTGGTTTGGCGATAAATTTGCTATGATTTTTTGCCGATAACTTAAAATAAGTAAGATACTTTCCTAAAAAAAAGGGACGACCCGAAGGCCGTCAATTATGGGAGAGGAGAAAATTTACATTCATAATATTGGCATTCTCGGCAGTCTTTATACATGCTTTGTAAAATTTTTTAATAACTTCTTATTTTTTTTCTCGCCATGTACACACTAACGATAAATGAGACTTGATTCAGATGGGTTTTTAACCTCACCTGAATCTTAGTCGAATTATCCTAACGTCTAGCCGTCCTTTACTCCCGTCTACGATGACGGGAGTATTAGAACGGGTTAGGTATCGGATAAATACCAGTGAGGAGTGGTGGGGAAATGGAAAAATATACACAAGGCCAGCTTTGCAGTATTGCGGAAGAATGTCAGGAGTTTGAACATATTATCAATGCAATGGGCTATGGATATTCACTGCTTAATGTGTCAGAAAAAAATTTCAAGCGACGTTGTACAGACTGCACCAAGTGGTTAGGTGGTTCTTGCACGATTTTTCAAAAGGAAATCTCTCAGTGGGAATAGATAAACAGCGCTGTAAACAGCGCTGTTTTTAAGGAATAGGGATGATATGAATGAACAAATTATTTGGTTGGCTTGCTATTGCTGCAATAATTGGATTAACATACATGTGGCAGCCTGAATTTTTTCATCATGCATATGGAATTATTGAGAAAGGAGATATTGCTGCACTGGCAGAATATCTGCGTTCTTTTGGCGCCGGCGCGATTTTTGTTACCATTATTTTGTTCGTAGTCATGACCTTTACAATCGTATTTCCGTTCATGATTTTGTCTGGGGCGGCCGGCATTGTTTTTGGCCTTTTTGGGGGGATAATTATTTCCTGGGCTGGCGAAGTTGTCGGCGCTCTGGTTATGTTTATATTCGTCCGATATTTTTTTAGACATACTGTAGAAGGCTGGATTGCCAAAAGCCGTTACTTAAAACAGGTTGATGACTACAGTGCTGAAAATGGTTTTAAAGCACTACTTATCGCCAGATTATTACCTTTGGCCCCATCAGGTATTATTACCGCTATTGCGGCCATTAGCGGCATGTCTTTTAAAGATTTTTGGTGGGCAACTTTCATCGGCAAATTACCCCCGGTCGTTATTAAAGTTTTGCTGGGACATGACATTGTTTTTGCCGGCGATAACATGGGACGGCTAATTTTTGTTACTCTGCTTGTGGTGCTTATTTATGTTGTTCTCTGGTGGCGCAGAAGAAGAAAATAACCACCGAGCTCCGCCGCGGCTGCGGGGAATATATTTGCTGAGTTTTTCCCAGATTTCATCTGTCATATCTCTGCGAAGTTTAATGTAATCAGCCAAAGCTTTACCTTCTGCTTCATCTGGCAGCCATTCCTTGGGGATTTCCTCGACGATATCGTCAATTATTTTATCGCTCAGGCTTTTTATTTTTTCTCTATAAGGTACAAAATCTTGGGCAGAAAGAATGTCTTTTAACAAATTTCGATAATGTTGATAATAATAAATTTTTATCTTGGTTCCGAGTATTTGTAAAGAATCTATGTTCCAACGGCTGGAGCGAAACAAATGGGAATTATCTATGGCATAAACGATGTAAATTTCATTTTCCAGCCTGAGCAAGAGATTTTTTTGATTTTTAGCACGATCGGCATTGTGGAATATGTGATCAAATAATACTATACCGGCCATTGCAGACACATTAGCAGCTTTGGACAATCTATCTTTTCCAACATATTCTGCGTTGGTTAAATAGAGAGAGGCAAAATAGCGTCCTGGTATTAAACCTAAATCAAACAAGCAGGGGTTTTTATTTATTAACTGCTCACTAATTTCAATGAGCGTACTCGGCGGAAAACATAAACCCACAAGTGTACCTAGCTTAGCGGCTAATAATTCACTTACTAATACTTTGGAGCGCAGCGCATTGTTTTGGAATTTTACTACATAGGTATTACCATCACAAGCACGAAAAAACTGGGGGGAAGTAACACCGACGCCCACTTCACCTAAATATTCCAGAGCATGTAGCATGTTGACAAGCCTCCCTAAATATAGTACAAGAAAAAACGACCCGGTAAAAAATTAACCGAGTCGCTTTAATCTTCCTATAGTATAGCAGATGGTTTTGCGAAAAATCAGCAACAATCGGCGGATCTGGATACTGATGTTATGGCTTCGAGATTAACTACAGCTGTACTTACTACATCATCAGAAATGCCTGAAGAGGTAGCTGGGCCGAAAATTTCGGTGACAGATATAAATGCCAACTCATCGTCAACATTGCCCAGTGTACCCTGGAATACAAAACCACCAAGAGTTGTAATAACAACTTCATCACCAATCATCCGTTTTAAGATGCAAATTAGGTTATGGCTTTCTTGGCGTTCGATTTCTTCGGTTCTTTGTGTTGCTTGTGTGGCAACAGTGGCGTCACCAACGAGTCCAGAACCATTGTCAAATGGGCTGGTCTTAACACCGGTAGCTTTTGCAACGATTTGCCACAAATCAACATGTAGGAAACGTACTTCGACAACTTCGCCGCCGGGGGAGAGGATCTCGACATTGGATTCAGCTTCAATGGCTGGTGATAGAAAGGCTACACGGCAGTCTTCAATTTTTTGCAGATTACCAAAGTACACTATACCGTCGAAACCGAACAATAGTACGTCTGTGTTTAATTCATGCTCAAGCTCTCTTATTAAGCATTCATTGCGTAGTTCTTTAAATATGCCCATAAGTATAGACCCCCTTAAAATATCTAAATAAACAGGTGTGTTACTATACTGTATGAACAGTCAAGGGAAAGTGTTACTCGCGAAGCTTTTTATGTTAGTCTAGGTTAACGTTTCTTTTGGCAGGAATTCATCTTTAGGGCAAAGAAAATATTAGTTGAAAGTAAATCTATTTTGGGGAGGTGAACAAAATGCCAATCGTGCAAATCGATTTAGTGGAAGGTCGTTCTTTAGAACAAAAACGGGAGATGGTTAAAAGAGTAACTGAAGCCATCGTTGATACAGCCAAGTGTCCAATCGAAGCGGTAACTATTGTATTGCGGGAAGCTCCTGCCCAACATATTGGGAAAGCGGGCGTACTGATGTCTGATAAATGAGAATAAATAAAAAGTGATAGGCCATTTCATTTATGAAATGGCCTAATTCCTGAAAAGGTGGTGCCAGAAATGCTGCCTATACAATTCGCAATTGAACTTGAAACGGCTATAATCAGTCAATTGGATAAGGTAACTGTCACAGAGGAAATTGTGACGATAATTTCACTAATACATACGAGTCAGAAAAATTTTTTGGAACTTCTTGCGGCAGCCAATACAATAAATGTGGATATGGCTGCATATCCACCGGTGGATGAGTCTAATTTGCTTGGAAAAGACGTGGCATGGCAGCAACTTACCTTACAGAAAGAAGTTACTAACGCCAGTTTACAGAGCTTGCTTATTCTTTGGCAAACATCTATAGAAATTGATAAAACAGCTCAATTTTATCAACAAGCGGCTACCAACAGCGCGCATCCTCAAACCCGGCTGTTTTTTAACTCGCTTAGTCATGTGAAGAAAATCTTACTTAGACGGTTAAACGGCATTATTCAAACCTACTGCAACCATTACTGGGGTGAGCTTGGGTTTGCGCCTTTTTTGCTGGGTAAGGATTAACCTTCGCGGAAAATTACCCCTTTACCGCCAGGCGGGTAGCAAAAAAGAATGTTGTCAAACTGGCAAACTAACCGGCAGGCACCACATTCAACACATTGCTGATACTCAACTACTATGGGGCTGTCAACAAGACAGTCCCATTTAAATACGCCGGTAGGACAAACGGTTAAGCAGTGTTTTTCCTTGCACTTAGTGCAAAACTCTTGATTATGTATGGCAACATGTGGCGTATTATCAGAAAGATTGAAATGTATGAGTGAAATTTTGTTCTGTAACTGCATTACCGAATCACCTTCCAGCTTTTCCAGATATCTGATGCTAGTTTGAACACAGGTTGCATGCTTTTTACTTTTGTATATATCATCTGCCGTTTGGCGCGTTTGGGCATAGTATATACTTTGGAAACTTGATAAGCTGTTTCGTTTGCTATGCGGGAATAAAGGTCAAAAGCATAAGGGAGGTCACGCATTAATTTAGCAGCACCGGCATTTGCTTTTAAATCTTGAATAATAAAGCTCTCATCTAAAAGCTTGGTATATAGCGACAATTTTTGTGTAGAATAGTCACGGCCGATTTTGGCGGCATATGCGGCTTGTGCTGCATAGAAGCCTGACCACATAGCAAGATTTATCCCATGGGTACCATTGACCAAAGAGCCGGCATCACCAACAATCATTAGGCCGGGATGAACTAAGGGCGGGATGGCATGATAACCCCCCTCGGGAATTAATGCTCCGCCATATTCAATGGTTTGGCCTCCAACAAGCAGTTGCTTGATATAGGGGTGTTTTTTTATGCGCTCCAATAGATCATTAGGATTAAATCCCGCTTGGGCAAAATTGGCTACAGCCATGCCGGCGTTGATATTGATGCTGTCCCTGAAAGTATGAATTGAGGCTGTACCATTAAAGCCTGCGGTAGGATAACCAATCAACCCGATAATTGTTCCCTCACCCGGCAGTAGATTAAATCGTTCTTCAATTACCGCGGAGGGGAGGGCAATGGTTTCTTTCACATACAATGACATGTTGGCAGATGTTACTTTAGCTGCTAGGCCTGAACGTTCAGCTAGAAGAGAATTAGCGCCATCGGCCAAAATGATGATGTCCGCTAGACACCTATTATTGTCAGACGTTTGTGTTGTCACGCCGATTGCTTGACCAGAAGTATTAAACAGGACCTGCGTTACAGTATGGCTATATAACACTTGAGCGCCAGCTTGTGTTGCTTTATTTGCCAGCCATCGATAGAGATTACTGCGTTTAACTGAGAAACGGTTATAGGGAGCAGCAGCAAGGCGAGTACTCTGAAAACGCGAAGAGAGAACAGAATCCTCAGTCATCAGCCAATACGATTGATCGGTGATCACTCGTTCACACTCACATTCTTCCCAGAAGTTAGGGAAGAGTTTATGAGTATGTTCAGCCATCAGGCTGGCTCCGCCGCAATTTTTCGCTCCAGGAAAAAGACCGCGTTCAATAACCAGCACGTCAAGACCATCACGCGCCAGGAAATACGCGGCCGTTAGCCCGGCAGGACCGGCTCCTGCTATAATAACGTCATATTTACTGGCGGCCGTTTTAGCATGTATGTTTTTTATTTTTGAAATTTTGTGTGGTTTTTTTAGCTCACACCAATGTTTTACCATATACTCACCCAGATTTAGTTTATGCTTATAAAAGATTTATATTTATAGGTGTGTATAGTGATGAAAAAGAGAGAAAAAAGTATTTAACAATAATTATTGATTGATATTTTCTTCTAATGAGGTTTGCATAAGCAAAAACTATCCTGTATCATGTGACCATGCCGAATTTCCTGAAAAAAAGGAAAACGGGGGAACCATTTCTGGGGTGAATCCGCATTCTGCGGTAGGGATTTCCCTTTGTCCCGAATCCGTCAGCTAACCTCGCAGGCAATAGAAAGGGGTGTTTTTTATGAAAAACATCAAAAGATTTTTTGTGCGTGCCGCTGCTATGGCGGTGTTACTGGTTGTCAGCTGGACACCGGTATTTGCCGCTCTTGGCGATCAGACTTTGCGGGTAGGGATGGAAGGTCAAGACATTTATGAATTGCAGGCAAAGCTGATTGATTTAGGTTATGGCAATTTGAATGTTGACGGTATTTTTGGTGAAACTACCGAGCAAGCAGTAATTAAGTTCCAACAGGCATATAATCTTACTGCTGATGGGGTTGTCGGGGGAGAAACCCTGCAAACCTTGCAAGGTGGTCGCAAGGTCGAAACCTCACGTGGTCAAGCGCCAGGGCGCTATAAAAAGGCATTAGACATAAAGGCCACTGCTTATGCACCTGGTCCACATGATAATGGACAGTGGGGCAATCTGACCCATATGGGAACTCAGGTGCGGCCCGGCGTTATTGCCGTAGATCCAAATGTTATTCCGCTGGGTTCAAGAGTATATATTGAATTTGCTGATGGTAATAGCATGTACGGTGTTGCTGAGGACACCGGCGGCGCAATTAAAGGCAACCGTATTGATATTGCCATGCACTCGGTTGACAAAGCCTATGATTTCGGTGTCCAAAATGTAAAAGTCTATGTTCTTAATTAGCAGCAAGGCCTGGTTTTTTGCCAGGCTTTGCATTTTTTTTGTATTATTTTTCTTAATTACATAGAAAGGTGTAGATTTGGCAAGTTTATTTATGTTATTATATTGGGAAACACTTATTATGATCATGTTTGTCGAAAGGAGTCCTGTTAATGTTTGATAATAAATTTGGTCCTGAAGGCTTGACTTTTGATGATGTACTGCTTGTGCCTGCCAAATCAGACGTTTTGCCTAGAGACGTTGAAGTATCTACATACTTGACCAAAAACATTAAGCTTAATATTCCTATTATTAGCTCCGGAATGGATACTGTTACCGAGGCTCGCATGGCAATTGCCATGGCGCGCGAGGGCGGCGTAGGAGTAATTCATAAAAATATGCCGATTGAACGTCAGGCAAATGAGATTGATAAAGTTAAGCGTTCTGAACATGGCATTATTGTTGACCCAATATTCTTATCACCTAGCAATACCTTGCAAGATGCCCATGATCTTATGGAGAAATACCATATATCTGGTGTGCCTGTAACGGAAAATAGCAAACTGGTGGGGATTTTGACTAACCGTGATTTGCGTTTTGAAACTGATTTGAGCCGCAAAATTCGCGACTGCATGACCAGAGAACATCTGATTACTGCGCCTGTCGGTACTTCCCTGACAGAAGCCAAAGAAATTCTGCGCGAACACAGAATTGAAAAATTGCCTTTACTTGATAATGCCGGCAACTTAAAAGGTCTTATCACGATCAAAGATATTGAAAAAGCACAAAAATATCCCAATTCCGCAAAAGATGCAAAGGGGCGTTTGGTAGTCGCTGCCGCTGTTGGTGTTGGCTCAGATATGATGGAGCGGGTTGAGGCTATTGTTGGTGCGAAAGTTGATGTTATTGTTGTTGATACTGCACATGGTCATTCTCAAGGAGTACTTGACTCAGTGCGGAAAATTAAAAATGCATTCCCGCAGGTAGAACTGATTGCCGGTAATGTTGCGACTGCTGAAGCAACCTGTGCTTTAATCGAGGCTGGGGCTGATGCTGTGAAGGTAGGCATAGGACCAGGCTCTATCTGTACCACGCGGGTAATCGCGGGAATTGGCGTACCGCAGATTACGGCTATCTATAATTGTGCGAAAGCCGCTCGTGAATATAATGTGCCAATTATTGCCGATGGCGGGATCAAATACTCAGGCGATGTTGCCAAAGCCATCGCCGCCGGGGCGCAGGTTGTAATGGTTGGTAATTTACTTGCCGGTACAGAAGAAAGTCCCGGAGAAACTATAATTTATCAGGGACGAAGCTATAAAGTTTACCGCGGTATGGGATCACTGGGCGCTATGGCTGAAGGTAGTAAAGACCGTTACTTCCAAGAGAACATGGACAAACTGGTGCCTGAAGGCATTGAAGGCCGAGTACCTTATAAAGGGTCAGTTGCCGATACGGTATTTCAGTTAATTGGTGGTTTGCGTGCCGGTATGGGCTACTGTGGTGTTAAAAACATCCAGGAACTTATCACTAATACCCAGTTTATCAGGATTACCGGTGCCGGTTTAAGAGAAAGTCACCCGCATGATATCAGCATAACCAAAGAGGCCCCTAACTATAGTGGCTGATAGAATTTAACCCATAAATAGAAAAAGGGCTATCGCAATAGTGATGTAGAATTTTCGCTTGCGATGGCCCTGTTTATATGCGAAAACCAAACTGCGGCATAATAACATTGGATAGAATAGAAGGGGCGGGTGTCACTTTGGCATCGCCCCAAAGTAACCAAAGGTCTAGGCCCGAAGCCTCCACACGCTAACCTGTTCCGCTAGAGAGCAGCTTTCATTGCTGTATGATATAGTCTCCATTTCCATGCACGGACCTGAAAAGCCGTGTGATATTCCTAAAATTCGTAAACACGCTCAAACAGTACGAATTTCTAAACGGAATACCACCAGGCTTTTCTCCTGCGGAACGCTTTTTCCGGCAAAGGCCAAAGTTGCGAGGGTACCGATAGTACCACCTTATTAATGGGTACACCTTCTGTAAAGGATTTTGTCATATGATATGCCTTGCTTTATGGGGCTTCTGCAACTTCTAATACTTCTAAATTCTAGTCAAGAAAAAAGCCATCGCACTAATTACTTAGTGCGATGGCCCCATTTGGTTTTACGGCAGAACAAGGTTTATTACCAGGGTGATGGTGTTTCAAAATTTATTACGCGAAACTCAAATTGGCGATCTTTATAATACTTAATGATTGTAGGCAATGCCTTTACTGTTTCGGCATGGCCCCGGCCGTCATGCATAAGTAATGTTGCATGACTCCATAAATGCTTATTTTCCATCTGGGCAACAATATTATTTACTATGGCGTTAGCTTTAGCACTGGATGCATCTCCAGAACTAACATTCCAGCCCACTTCGGTATAGCCGAGTTTTTTTAAGGTTTCCCAATAGTCTTTGGTAAAGCTGCCGGCTGAGCCGCCTGGTGCCCGAGATATGCGTGGGCGCACACCGATTATTTTTTTTATTACTTCATCGGTTTGTCTAAGCTGTGAAAAATAGCTATTAGGCGATTGATAAAGCTCACGGTAGACATGATTATAAGAGTGATTGCCAATGGCATGACCTTCATGATAAATCCGGCGCAAAATTTCCGGATATTTTTCAATCTGATTGCCCACTACAAAAAAGGTCGCTTTTATTCCATTTTGTTTCAAAATGTCAAGAACTGCAGGTGTGTTTTCGGGTTCGGGACCATCATCAAAAGTAAGGTAGACAACTTTTTGGCCATAATAGGGGGAAGTTTTAGGAATTTCCAGGGATAAGCCTTGGGCTTGACGTTCGGTTATGGTTAATGTGTCATACGCAGGTTTTGCCGGGAGAGGAGGATTGTCGGGATTTTCATTGATATAATAAGCATCTACGACCGTTCCCGGCATGTTATAGTTAGTTTCAGGTAAGGGGGACTCTGGCGATTGTATAGGAGACGCCGTTTGTGCTGGTGTAGAGAATTTTGGGAAAGCAAGCAGAATTAATGGTGATGATACTAATATTGCAAGGCATAGTGCGCTTAAAGCACAAACTAACTGAAAAGTTCTCGATTTATATTTCATTTATTGCTCCTAGTAAGATAATTTAAAATGCAATGTCTAATTTTCGTATATTCTCTATTATAAACGTGATTCCTGCATGTAAAGTAAGGAAGCTTGGGGATACTATTGCTAAGAGGAGTGTTATTCATGAAAAAAACCAGCATTCAGATTAGCATTATGGTTATTATCTTAATAATGACAGCCAATACATGTTTTGCTTTTTGGGGTCTGCCGGAAATTGAGAATTTAAATGACTTAAATTTAGTGGCAGCAACTCAAGTTTTTGATATAAATGGTCAATTGATTTCCAAACTATTTGAAGAAAATAGGATAGTAGTGAACATTAATAATATATCACCTTATGTACAACAGGCTATTTTAGCAAATGAAGATACTCGCTTTTACAAGCATTTTGGTATAGATCCTATTGGAATTGTCCGGGCTGTTGTAGTAAACATCCGCCAGGGCGGTTTAGTAGAAGGTGGCAGCACCATAACACAACAATTAGCAAAGAATATGTTTCTGACCCAGGAACGAACCTTTGTCAGAAAAGTAAAAGAAGCAATACTGGCGCTGCTTATTGATTATAAATTTTCGAAACAAGAGATTTTACAGGCATATTTAAATCAGGTGTATTTTGGCGAAGGAGCATATGGGGTAGAAGCTGCAGCGCAAATGTACTTTGGTAAATCTGCTAAAGAGGTGACTTTATCTGAAAGTGCCATGCTGGCAGGCTTGCCGCGGGGTCCCAATATTTATTCACCTAATGTTGATATAGAGGCGGCTCGTGAACGGCGAACTATTGTGCTGAAAAATATGGTTAAAGAGGGATATATTACTCAAGATGCAGCAAGTCGTGCGATGGCTGAGTCGATCAAGGTTGTGCCTCCTAAAAAAAGAGTAGTACAGGCGTCTTATTTTCTTGATTATGTTGCCAATGAGTTGGTTGGCCGTTATGGCGCAAACCGGGTATATAAAGGCGGACTTAAAGTTTATACAACACTAGACATCAAGCAGCAGCAAGCGGCAGAAGCTGTGTTGGGGCAAATGCAGGGAGCAGTAGTGGCCATTGATCCCAAAACCGGATATGTCAAAGCAATGGTCGGCGGACGAAACTATGCGGAAAGCCAGATTAATAGGGTATTTGCCGAGGTTAGGCAACCAGGATCGGCTTTTAAACCATTTTTGTATGCTGCCGCATTAAATCAAGGCCTTACGGCCAACGCCATTATTATTGATGAACCAATTAATATAAATGGCTACTCACCAACTAACTATGATAAAAAATACCGTGGGCCGGTAACTATGAAAAAAGCACTGCGTTGGTCAGTCAATGTGGCAGCCGTCAAACTTGGGCAGCAAGTAGGTATTGATCAGGTACTAACCCTTGCGAAAAGTATGGGAGTTACCACACTGACACCACAGGACGATAATTTAGCAACTGCTTTGGGGGGATTAACCCAAGGTGTGAATTTGTGGGAACTAACAACAGCCTATACCGCTTTTGCAAATAACGGCATACTGTCTAAGCCACTGGCAATAGTAAAGGTACTTGATGAAAATAATCAGGTACTTGAGGAAAATAAAATTAATCAACAGTCGGTGCTTAATCCGGAAACAGCTTATATTTTAACAGATATGCTTAGCGGTGTACTGCAGGATGGGACTGCCACCCCGGCCAATCTTGGTCGGCCGGCTGCTGGAAAAACAGGTACTACCGATAACTATGAGACGGCTTGGTTTATAGGCTATACCCCAGACATTGTAGTTGGCATCTATGTTGGTAATGATAATCGAAAACCAGTTGGAATTTCGGGCACTGAAGTATCGGCTATGTGGGGAAAAATGCTTTCTAAAATAGTAGCCAATACACCGTCGACAGAATTTTTTATTCCTGCCAGTATAGTCAAAGGTATCCCTGTTTGTACCAATACGGGAAAATTAGCGGACAGTAGCTGCAAAGAAGTTGAATATAGTGCCTTTATTCGGGGGACACAGCCGACAGCACCGCGTACGGGAATTATAAATAAGGAGCAGCCGTCACAGCCCGAAAAACAGGAAGAAACTAAGCAGCCTTTCTGGAAATGGCCCTGGTCTAGATTGCCGTTGTTTTAAACTTGTGGTACAATGTGCTAGGAATAGTAATTCAAATATAAGGAGTAAATAGTTCTCAGTGGGTATGAAAGCAACGGTTTTAAATGTTTCTATTGATAATGTTACTATGGCTGAGGCTCTGGATAAATTAGAGCAGTTTATTGTAACGAAAACACCGCATGTTGTGGCTACCGCCAATGCAGAAATGGTGATGCTGGCGCAAAAAGACAGCGAACTTGCTGAAATTCTTGCCAAAGCTGATTTAATCGTGCCAGATGGTGCTGGTGTTGTATGGGCGGCAAGATATCAAGGATATACTATGGTTGAGCGGGTAGCTGGCTATGATTTAGCGCAAAACCTGTTAGCACAAGCGGCTGTAAAAGGATACCGGGTGTTTTTATTTGGCAGTCAACCAGATATTGTAGAAAAAGCAAAAATGGTAGCCATGAAACGTTACCCAGGATTATGTATAGTTGGGACAAGACATGGTTTTTTTACTGCAGAGGATGAGACAACAATTATTCGAGAAATTGCGGAGCTAAAACCGGATATTTTATTGGCCGCGTTAGGGGTTCCCAAACAAGAAAAATGGTTGGCGAAAAACCTGACAAAACTAAATGTTCCTGTATGTATGGGCGTTGGTGGCACCTTAGATGTGATGGCTGGCGCTGTTAAGCGCGCCCCACTATGGATGCAGCGTACCAGTTTAGAATGGTTGTTCCGCTTGCTTTGCCAGCCGCAGCGAGCTATTAGAATGCTGGCGTTACCTAAGTTTGCGCTAAAAGTTATGTTAAGAAAAAAAGATTAGACAAAGTAGTTTAAGTACATTATACTGATATATTGAACTTGCTTTTTGGTGAATTCAACAAGGAGGTTTTTGTAGGGAGGTGGATAGATGGTAAGAACTCCTATAGTTAAGGAAGGATACATATACATCACTGTACTTGGACTGGTCACAATTATTGCTGCTTTAAATCTGGGTGCCCTTTGGGCTATTATTCCCGGAGTATTGACAGCGTTTGTTACTTTCTTTTTCCGCAATCCCAAGCGCGCTGCACCTGATGATGACAGCCTGATAATGTCGCCTGCAGATGGCAAAGTAATGAGCATTACAGAAGTATATGATGACCAGTTTTTGAATGATAAAGGTATAAAAGTTACTATCTTTTTATCAGTTTTTGATGTTCATGTTAATCGTAGTCCTGTTCAAGGTGAAATCAAGTATCAGCAGTATACATGCGGGCGATTTAAACCTGCATACAAAGAATCGGCAGCTTGTGAAAATGAACGTCATGCAATTGGTTTGGAAAATAGCAAAATGCGTGTATTAGTTACGCAAATTGCAGGAATATTAGCCCGGCGTATCGTTTCCTGGGTTACTTTAGGCACAGTCCTAAAACAAGGTGAACGCTACGGCCTTATTAAATTTGGTTCATGCACTGAACTTATTGTTCCGACAACAGTTGAAATCTTAGTGTCGAAGGGGGACAGAGTTAAAGGCGGAAAAACAGTTATAGGGAGGGTTAAGGAAGAGTGAGAAACGCTATTCCTAACATAGTAACGGCAGTTAATCTGGTCTTTGGCATGTTTGCCATCATTTTTACGTTTCAAGGTGAGTTGTTTAATGCAGCTCTGTTTGTTGTTGCAGCTATGGTCGCAGATGGAATGGATGGGCGAGTAGCCCGGTATTTTGGTGTTAGCAGCGACTTCGGCAAAGAACTCGATTCGCTTTGCGATGTGGTATCTTTTGGTGTAGCTCCTGCCATTATGGCCTATGTATATATGCTGCAAGAGTTTCCTGGCGGTGCTTTAATAGCGGCTGCTTTCGCAATCTGTGGTGCTCTGCGGCTTGCTAGATTTAATGTTAATACCGGCGTTGTCAAGGGATATTTTATGGGCTTGCCAATACCGGCTGCCGGTTGTGTGGTAGCAACTTTTGTTATGCTTGGTGTAAAACCGACTGGCTGGTTATTTCCTTTGATGGTACTTGTTTTTGCTTATTTGATGGTTAGTACTGTTAGATATCCAGATTTTAAAGGTAAAGACGGTGAGCCAATTCGGGTCATACCTGCTGTTATTTCGGTAGCCATTGGCGCTTATATATTATTTATTACATTTAATGCCATTTTATTTGTGCCATTCTTTGTTTTTGCGATATTCGGCATTTTTAATACGGTATTTGGAATGTTTGACCGCCAATAATTTACTAATGATGTTTCTTTACACCAATAGTAAAATAAATCATTTACCTCTAGAATTAGCATATTATTTATTATGAAAAGTTTCATGAAACCGTTTATAAATCCTGTAGATTATCATTAGTATTTGTGTTAAACCACAGGATTCTGTAAGGAGAATAATCCATGAATTATATTTTTGACTATATAATGATTCCCATGCAACTCATCATTGTTTTTTTTACCTTGTACTATTTTATCCTTGCATTTTTTGGGCTTGTAAAAAAACATGAAGATAAAATTACAACCCCCAAAAATACATTTGCACTCATTGTGGCAGCCCATAATGAAGAACAGGTTATTGGTCAATTGGTAGAAAATTTGCATGTGCTTAATTACCCTAGCGAACTGTATGATATTTATGTTATAGCAGATAACTGCAAAGATAAAACAGCCCAGATCGCAAAAAAAGCCGGAGCGATTGTTCACGAACGCTTTAATCTTGAGCAGCGTGGCAAGGGCTATGCAATGGAATGGATGTTTGAAAAACTGTTCGCTCAGCCTAAACAGTATGATGCTGTAGTGGTTTTCGATGCTGATAATCTTGTAGATCCAAATTTTCTCTTAGAAATGAATAACCGCCTTTGTAAAGGCGAGAAAGTAATTCAAGGATATCTTGATGCGAAAAACCCGAATGACACATGGATTTCGGCAACTTTTGCCATATCCTTTTGGGTAGTGAATCATATTTGGCATTTAGCGAAATATAACATAGGATTGTCCAGCGTCTTAGGCGGTACTGGCATGTGTATTTCGACCGATATCCTGAAAAGGTTTGGCTGGGGTGCTACCTGTCTGACTGAGGATATGGAATTTAGCATGAAAGTGTTATTGATTGGTATTCGGACGACCTGGGCACATGATGCTATCGTTTATGATGAAAAACCACTTACATTTAAACAGGCGTGGAATCAAAGGAAACGTTGGGCGCAGGGCCATTTTGATGTTGCCGGACGATTTATTCCTAAGTTGTTGGTTGAAGGCATAAAACGTCGTGATATAAGACTACTAGATGGTATACTGCATCTGGTGCAGCCTTACTTCTTACTATTATCAACAACATTTGTCTTGTTAAGTTATCTTTACTATATAACTCCGTTTTATACAAATATCTTATATAAGGTTTTACCGCTTGAAGTTTGGACGATTATTGCTTTTGGTCAATACATATTCCCGGCAATTGTTCTGTTCAAAATTCGAGCTAATTGGAAAACCTGGTTCTATTCGATTTTTTACCCTCTGTTTATTTACAGCTGGATACCAATAACTTTTCTAGGATTTTTGAATCGCCACGAGCGCAGCTGGAGCCATACGGAGCATACTCGTAGCCTTAGTTATCGTGACGTGCTGCTAAACAATTCTAGTGAATTTTCTAAGGAAACTCTGGTAAGTAAGCAAGCTATCAAATAAAAGGTGAGTGAACACTCATCTTTTTTTATATAGCTTGTAAAACTATAGTATTGTGATTAGTTTTATTGTTAAGGAGGATTTACTATGTATGATTTGACTATTATTGCCGAATTTGAGGCTGCCCATCAATTACCTGATTATCCGGGGAAATGCTGCCGTTTGCATGGACATAACTGGAAGGTGGAAGTTACTGTTACCGGTCATGAACTCAATCATTTAGGCATGGTTATGGACTTTAAAGACCTAAAAGCTGAGGTCAATAAAATAATCGACAATCTTGATCACTATTATCTGAATGATTTGCCAGCCTTTAAAACCGTTAACCCAACTGCCGAAAATATAGCAAAATATATTTATGACTCATTGGCTGCTGCGCCGGCGTTTCAACAGAACATAAAAGTTTACTCGATCCAGGTGTGGGAATCCCCACGTGCGGCCGTAAAATATTGTCCTACGAGGTAATTGTATGATAGAGGTTGTAGAACTATTTTCTTCGATTCAAGGGGAAGGATTATATGTCGGTACAAGGCAGGTGTTTGCACGCTTGGCAGGCTGCAACTTGACATGTGCTTACTGTGATACTCCTGAATCTCGCCATACCGTTCGAACTGCGCTAATAGAAAAAACTCCTGGAAACCGGGATTTCTACCAATTGTCAAACCCGCTGCCTATTGACAAACTGGCTAATTTAATTAACTCATTGCTGACATTTCGACATCATTCAATCAGTCTAACCGGGGGTGAACCGCTGTGTCAGGCACAGATGATTGCCGAGTTGGCACCCCAGCTTAAGGCACCGGTTTATCTGGAGACCAACGGTACTTTGGCTTCGCAGTTGGCCTTGGTATTACCGCATATTGATATTATCAGTATGGATATAAAACTGCCAAGTACAACCGGGAAGGCTTATTGGCAGGAACATACAGATTTTTTGCGCTTGGCAGCTACTAAAGAGGTTTTTGTAAAAATAGTGGTAACAGGGCAGAGTAATTATGATGAATTACAGCAAGCCTTCAAATTGGTAGCTTCTGTGAGTGATTCCATTCCGGTAATTCTTCAACCGGTTACTCCGACAAACGGTTGTGAACTAGTTTCACCTGATAAAATGTTAGTTCATCAAGAATGTGCGTCAGCACTGCTTACCGATGTGCGAGTGATTCCGCAAACTCATAAATTCATGGGACAGCTATAAGGCAAGGGGGTTGTACTTTTGCATATATTATTGACAAATGACGATGGCATATTTGCACCGGGGATAAAGGCTTTATGGCAAGAACTGTCACAAATTGGCCGCATTACAGTAGTGGCGCCAGATAATGAAAAGAGTGCCTCAAGCCAGGCAATTACAGTACACCATCCTATTTGGGTTGACGAACATCCTATAGATGACAATATTTGTGCTTGGCGGGTGGGCGGCACACCGACAGATTGTGTTAAAGTTGCTTTGGAATCGTTACTAAAAGACGATTTGCCTGATATCATTGTTTCCGGTATTAACCAAGGCTCAAACCTAGGAACTGATGTGCTTTATTCAGGCACTGTCAGTGCTGCTATAGAAGGGGCTTTACACGGATTGCCGGCAATTGCCATGTCCTTAGATTCGTGGCAGCTATGCGATTTTGGGCCAGCAGCCAAAACGGCAAAAAAAGTGATTGAAACCATGATTAATCAAAATTTGCCGCCTCATACTCTGCTCAATATTAATGTTCCGGCACTGCCGGAAGAAGAGTTAAAAGGGATAGCGATTACTAAATTGGGAGTGCGAAATTACGAAAATACCTTTGAGCGCCGTTTTGATCCCCGAGGACGCACCTATTATTGGATGAGCGGACGCGTCTCCGATACCGAAAATGCTCCGGACAGCGATATTGTGGCTGTTCAGAATGGTAAGATCTCTGTTACGCCAATCCATTTTGATTTGACCAATTATAGAATAATGAACGAACTGGATAGTTGGGGGCTGTAAATTAAAACTCCGGTATATTTGGCCGTTAACTGCATAAATTTACAGTAAAAGATTTGCAGGAGGAAGTAGTATGGCCAAAACATCGTATCGGACTAAAAGCAATCCTAAAAAACCGGAGAATACTAATATTCCTTTGATTATTTTTAAGGGTGTGGCTGTTAGTATTGCTATCTCGTTACTATGTGCTGTTGGTCTTTCGATAATTAGCTTATTATCAGAAGATAGATTTATTGATAATTATCTTGAATATATTATGGTAGCAGTTACAATGATCAGTATTTTTGTCGGTAGTGTCTATGCAACAAAACAAACAGCTGCTAAAGGATTACTTATAGGCTGCGCTGTTGGCGGTGTATATGTACTATTTTCAATTGGTGTGAGTCTTGAACTTGGCCATGAACAAGTATCCTGGCTTATGTTGGTCAATAAGTTTGCTGCAGGCAGTTTAGCCGGTGCTTTAGGCGGTTTTATTGGCGTAAACTTGTAGCTCGGCAAAGCTTGCTAAAAGGGATTTATCTTTGTAGCTGGAATAATAATATATATATATTTGTGTTGTTCTGCTTGAAATGCAAAGTGGACATTTTATTATGTCCAGCTATACAGAATAACCGATTTTATAATTTGAAAGTTAGGACAAGTTATATGCTTGCCTTTTAACACCTTCTAGCAATACTGGATCTACTATTATTTAGGAGGATGGCTTTGAGAATTAAAGGTATTTTATTTGATTTAGATGGTACCTTGATTGATACATCGAATTTGATTATCCGTTCATTTCAACATACATTTACTAAGCATTATGGACGAGCGCTTACACCACAGGAAATATATGCTTTTTTCGGTAAGCCCCTCAGAGCTGCCATGGAACATTATGGTTCTGATAAAGTCGAAGAATTGATTAAGACATATCGAGAATATAATCTTGCTTACCATGATGAGCTGACAACAGGCTTTGACAGTGTGCCGGAAACAATCCAGAAACTTTATAATCAGGGTATAAGTTTGGCAATTGTAACTTCTAAGACGAAAACTACGGCTATTCGTGGCTTGAAGCTGTTTGATATGGATAAATATTTTATTACCGTTATCGGGCATGAGGAATGCCAAAATCACAAGCCGCATCCTGAACCTGTGCTGCGGGCACTTGCTGAAATTAAACTTCCACCGGAAGAATGCCTGATGGTGGGAGATAGTCCGTTCGATTTGGCCAGCGCACGTGCTGCAGGCCTCAGAACTGCCGCAGTCCGGTGGACCCAGATAGATTGGGATCAGCTTCTGGCTGAAAAACCAGATTATGAACTCGCAACTATTAAGGATTTGTTGACAATCTGTAATATAGAAAATGAACTGGAAAGGTAGGGTGATAACTATGAAAATTGCCATTATAGGTGGAACCGGTGTATATGATCCTAAAATCTTGAATAATATTCGTGAACAATGGGTGCCAACTCCTTACGGTGTTGTAAATTTTAAAAGTGGTGAATATGCTGGCAAAGAGGTTGCATTTATTCCACGGCATGGCAGTAATCATTCTATTCCGCCGCATTTAATCAATTATCGGGCCAATATTTGGGCTATCAAAAAGATGGGTGTGCAAAATATTATTGCGACAACTGCAGTAGGTTCGCTGAATTCGGACATGAAGCCCGGGGATTTTGTACTTATCGATCAATTCCTTGATTTTATAAAAAACCGGACAACAACCTTTTATGAAGGCGGAGAAAGAGGGGTTGTCCATCTTGATGTAACAGCACCGTACTGTCCAACAGTCCGGAATGTGCTGACTGCATCTGCCCAAAAACTTGGTATTACCTGTCACCAGCAGGGCACTTATGTGTGTACTGAAGGCCCACGTTTTGAGACACCTGCTGAAATCAAGATGTTTGCTAAACTGGGTGGTGATGTTGTAGGCATGACCAACGTACCAGAGGTGATTTTGGCCAGGGAAGCCGAAATGTGCTATGCTACTGTTTCCATGGTTACCAATTTTGCTGCCGGCATTTCGCCGCAGCCGCTGACTCATCATGAAGTGTTAGATACTATGCAAGCCAATACTGAAAAGATTAAACAATTGATTTTGGCTACTATCGAAGGAATGGACCCACAAGCTGATTGTACTTGTAAACATGCATTAGCCGAATATGGCGGTTTTAAACTATAAGGAGGCTTTAATTTTTAATGCACACTCTTGATTGGTCTAACAACTGCCTTTCGCTCATTAATCAGACGCTCTTACCCAATGAAGTTGAATATATTGAGTGTCATGACTGGCAACGGGTAGCCGAAGCCATCAGACGGCTGGAAGTGCGTGGCGCTCCGGCAATCGGAGCGGCAGCTGCGTTTGCGATGGTGTTGGGTGCCAAGGAGCTTCGCCAACAAAACCTCAATATGCCGGAACTTAAGGAAAAATTAACACAAATAGCTGATGCTCTGCGAAAAACCAGGCCGACGGCCGTAAATCTGTTTTGGGCGATTGACCGCATGCTAACTGTAGTTAACCAGGTGCCGGAAACTGCCAATACCCAAGATGTTATAGCGGCATTGCAAGAGGCAGCGCTGACTATCAGTGAGCAGGACAAAGCCGTTAATGAACAGATGGCCGTTCATGGTGCGAGTTTATTTACGGCGCCGACCGCTGTACTCACTCATTGCAATGCTGGCGCGTTGGCAACTGTTGCTGTTGGCACCGCCCTTGGTGTTATTCGTAAAGCCTGGAAGCAAGGCAATATCACTCAGGTTTTTGCCGATGAGACCAGACCATTATTGCAAGGGGCCAGGCTAACTGCCTGGGAACTTATGCAAGATAATATTCCGGTAACGTTAATTACCGATAATATGGCCGGCTGGGTTATGAAAAATAACATGGTGCAGGCTGTAATCGTCGGAGCAGACCGTATTGCATTAAACGGTGATGTTGCCAATAAGATTGGCACTTACAGTGTAGCTGTATTGGCAAAAGAACATAATATACCTTTCTATGTTGCTGCGCCGTCATCCACATTCGATTTTACGATATCTTCCGGTGACGATATCCCTATAGAAGAACGTTCAGAATCGGAAGTAACTTCATTTGGCGGTAACTGTGTGGCACCAACTGGTGTAAAAGTATTTAATCCGGCTTTTGATGTAACGCCACACAGCCTGGTATCGGCTATTATTACTGAATATGGCATATTACGCAGCCCATATACAGAATCGATCAAGCAACTAAAACAGTATTGTAAATAAGGGGAGGAAATTTCATTATGGAATCAATGATTCGCGATATCAATTTAGCACCACAGGGCATGGATAAAATTAACTGGGTTAAAGAATTTATGCCTGTGCTTAACGTATTAAATGATAAACTATCAAAAACAAAACCATTAGCCGGAAAAAATCTGGTTATTACTATGCATTTAGAAGCTAAGACAGCCTATCTGGCCTTGGTGCTTAAAAATGCCGGGGCAAATGTGGCTGTGACCGGCAGCAACCCGCTTTCTACACAAGATGATGTGGCAGCAGGACTGGCTTCACAGGGAGTCAAAGTGTTTGCCTGGTATAATACAACTGCAGAAGAATATGAACAATGTTTACATAAGGCTCTTGATACTAAACCGGATATTATTGTTGATGATGGCGGCGATTTGGTATCTTTGCTGCATGGTGAGCGCAGTGATATGTTAGGCAATATTCTGGGTGGTTCTGAAGAAACAACAACTGGTGTTTTGCGTCTGCGGGCCTTAGAAGAAAGCAAGCGTCTAAAATTCCCGATGGTTGCGGTAAATGATGCATATTGCAAATACCTGTTTGACAATCGCTATGGTACCGGTCAATCTACCTGGGATGGTATTATGAGAACCACCAACCTCACAGTAACAGGCAAAACAGTTGTTGTTGCCGGTTATGGCTGGTGTGGTAAAGGTGTGGCTATGCGAGCCAAGGGACTGGGAGCCAATGTTATTATTACCGAAATTAATCCAATCAAAGCCATTGAAGCTGTATTTGACGGCTTTAGCGTGCTGCCAATGCAGGAAGCAGCCGCTCGAGGTGACATCTTTGTTACGCTAACAGGCTGCAAAGATGTTATTCGCCGCGAACATATGGAAGTTATGAAACCAGGTGCTATTATGGCCAATGCCGGTCACTTTGATGTTGAAATTAATAAAGAGCATTTAGTTGCATTAGCCAAAAGCTGCAAAACCGTTCGCAAAAATATTGAGGAATTTGTTATGGCAGATGGACGAAAATTATATCTGTTGGCAGAAGGCCGCTTAGTTAATCTGGCTGCCGGTGATGGTCATCCTACTGAAATTATGGACTTGTCATTTGCGATGCAAACACTGGCAGTGCTGCATATTGCCGAGAATCATGCAACTCTCGAAAATAAGGTATACACAGTGACAACCGAAATGGATAATCAGGTTGCTGAACTTAAACTTAAGGCCATGGGCTTTAGTATTGACCAACTTAGTACTGAACAAGAAGAGTATTTGCATCAAGCCTAGTCCTGAAATGAAAAAGGGGGCCATATACATGAACAGTATATTGCTAAAAGGCGGCGACATTCTTTGTGCTGACGGCCAGGTGCGCCAAGCCGATATTGTTATAAAAGGTTCTATTATTACGCAAATAGGTTCTGTTGACGATACTGCAGAGCGAGTAATCGATTGCCAAAACAAATTGATTACTCCGGGTTTTGTTAATACCCATACACATGCAGCCATGACGCTGTTTAGAAGTTATGCTGATGATATGCTGCTTATGGATTGGCTGCAGAGCAAAATCTGGCCGGCCGAAGCAAATTTGACTGCAGATGATGTCTATTGGGGAACTCAGTTAGCCATTGCAGAAATGATAAAGTCAGGGACTACCTGTTTTGCCGATATGTACTTTTTTATGCCTGATGTCGCTAAGGCTGTGGCCGAAAGCGGTATTCGCGCAGTGCTGTCAAGAGGTATGGCCGGGATAGCACCGACCGCTAACCAGGCGCTGGCTGAAAGTGAAAACTTTTATAAAGAATGGCATAATGCAGCTGATGGTCGAATAACCGTTATGCTGGGACCGCATGCTCCATACACCTGTCCGCCGGATTACTTGAAAAAAGTGACGGCTTTGGCTGACAAACTGGAAGCGCAAATCCATATTCATTTATCAGAAACAGCAGGGGAAGTGGCTGATTGCCAAAAACAATATGGCAAATCGCCGATTGCCCTCATGCAGGAACTAGGTATTCTTGACCATGGCGTATTAGCTGCTCACTGTGTTCATGTATCACCTACTGATATTGACATTATGAAAGCGAAAAAGGTACGGGTTGCTCATAATCCTGGCAGCAATATGAAGCTGGCCAGCGGAGTTGCGCCTGTTCCCGATATGCTTCAGGCTGGAATTTGTGTCGGCCTAGGAACAGATGGGGCAGCCAGCAATAATAATCTGGATATGCTCGAAGAAGTACGGTTGGCAGCTATGCTGCATAAAGTGCAGCGTTTGGATCCATTGTCTATTCCGGCTCAAACCGCTGTGGATATGGCAACTGCCAAGGGAGCGGAAGCACTAAGTTTAGGCAGCATAACCGGCAAAATTCAACCTAACTATAAAGCCGACTTGACTATCTTTGATATGCAGCAGCCACATTGGTATCCGCGGCATGATCGTCTGTCGTTATTGACTTATGCTGCCAGCGGACGTGATGTTCATACCGTAATTGTTGACGGTAAAATCCTGCTTGATAATTACCGGCTGACTACCATTGATGAAGAACGTCTATTATCTGAGGTTAACAACCGTGGTATGCGACTAGTTCAACCTAAATAAAAATTACTTTTTCCAGTTTTTTAACAGGATTTGCCCTACTAATCTTGAATTAGTAAAATTAATCACATATTTGATTTAATTATATCTATGGCAAAATGGAGGGTACCCATGTTTGAACAAGCCGACCGAATGCAACCATTGACTTCCGCAATTTTTACGCAGGTGGACGATTTGCGCAAAGCCGAAGTGGCTGCTGGCAAAGATGTTATTACCTTAAGTATTGGCAGTCCGGATATGGCACCGGCGCCGCATATTGTGGAAGCATTAAAGAATTCTGTTGATTGCTGTTTCAATTACGGGTATACCTTGTCTAAGGGCGACCCCAAACTTTTAACGGCAATTGCCAAATGGTACAGAAAATTTGGCGTTGCCTTAGATCCCGAAACTGAAATTCATTCACTGATTGGTTCGCAAGAGGGCTTGGCACATATTGCCTTATGCCTTGTTAATCCAGGTGATATTGTGCTTGTACCAGATCCTGGCTATCCTATTTTTAGCGCAGGGCCGCAAGTGGCGGGAGCAGAGCTCTACTATATGCCACTTACTGCTGCTAACAACTATCTGCCTGATTTGACGGCAATTGATGATGCTGTGTTAAAACGAGCAAAAATAATGATTTTAAATTATCCCAATAATCCACTGGCGGCAACGGCTCCACGCAGTTTTTTAGAAGAAGTGGTAGCCTTTGCTAAACGTTATAATATTTTGGTTTGTTATGACTTTGCTTACAGCGACTTAGTATTTGATGGTTATCAGCCTGATAGTTTTTTATCAATTCCTGGCGCTAAAGATATTGGAATTGAGTTTAATTCCCTGTCTAAAACCTATAATATGGCAGGGTGTAGAATTGGTTATGTTGTTGGTAATGCCAAAGTAATTTCGCTGTTAGGCCGTCTTAAATCTAATTTTGATTATGGGATTTTCTATCCAATCCAACAAGCGGCTATAGCTGCGTTAACCGGATCACAGGATTGTGTTATAGAAACAGCTGCTGCCTATCAAAAACGCCGCGATATTATTGTCGACGGCTTCAATGAACTAGGCTGGAAAGTAGAGCGTCCTAAAGCCTCTATGTATGTGTGGGCTCCGGTGCCAACAAAACAATCTTCCTTTGATTTTACTGTCTCCTTATTGCAGAACACGGGAGTTGCCGTTATACCTGGCAGTGCCTTTGGAAGATGTGGTGAAGGGTATGTACGCATTGCTTTGGTTCAGCCTGAAAATCGGCTAACAGAAGCCGTAAGCCGAATAAAAAACTGGCTAAGTTTATAGTACATAGGAGGATTTTGGGATGAAAGCATTGAATTTCTACTCGTCTAATTATCACAGTCAGTTGGTTTGCCGCCGCAAAATATGCACAATACGGCTTGGTGATAAGACCAATAAATATGAAGAAGGCGATATTGTCTGGGTAACTGTAGGCAAACGCTTTTCCCAAAAGAAAAGAATTTTTACTGCAGCCATTGATCGTGTTTTGGTTAAACCCATCTCTCAATTAACGTTAGATGATTTGCAAGGCGAAAACCCGGATCTTACCAGCGTCGATGATTTGATAGCCTTTTTGCAGTCTGTTTATGATAAAACATTAACTTGCAGTGATATGGTTACTGTTGTATATTTTTCGGAAATCATCGAATAGCAGGAAGAATATATTATAATAAAAGGAGTGCATTTTTCTATGTCTAAGGCAATACCTGTCGGCATTTCAGCCCGCCACGTGCATGTATCACGTGAAGACCTGGATATCCTCTTTGGTAAAGGATATCAGCTTACTGTAAAAAAAGATCTTTCTCAACCAGGCCAATTTGCCTGTGAAGAACAAGTGGACTTAGTTACTGAAAAAGGATCTTTCAAAAAAGTACGTATTCTAGGGCCTGAGCGCAAACAAACCCAAGTTGAAATTGCTCTTACTGACTCATTGAAACTTGGCATTAAGCCGCCTGTTCGTGATTCAGGAGATTTGAAAGGTTCACCAGGACTTACCATAGTTGGTCCTCAAGGTGAGGTAAAAATAGAAGAAGGTGTTATTGCAGCCTGTCGTCATATTCACATGACTACTGCTGATGCCGCAGAACTCGGTTTAAAAGATAAGGATGTTGTAAAAGTTGCTTTTGATGGCGAGCGCGGCCTTATTTTTGATAAAGTGTTAGCCAGAGTTAGCGATAGTTTTAAACTTGAGTGCCATCTTGATACTGACGAAGGCAATGCTGCTAAAGTTAATACTGGCGAGACCGTGCATATTGTAAAATAATATTTTTAAGAATCACCCCCCATGCCGTGTTATAAAATACGATGTGGGGGGTGATTTAGGTTGCCAAGCTGGAAGGATTTTCAGCATAGATAGCGAATTTTCTTTAATAGTATTTTAACAATGTAGTGAGATGATAAGATTTGAACAGTAATATACATGAAAAAATGTTAAACTCTGTTATTGGTGCGAAGTCGTCGGTACTTACAACTGTAAATCCGGATGGTAATATCTCGCATATTTTTATAACAGGCCGTTCACAAAAATCATTATCTCGGTTTATTGGTCAGAATATTTCTAAATTCGTACGCTTTATTTTTGACAAAGAAAATAGTGAATTAATTTTAGAGAAATTAAGAGTCTGCCAATCTTTGCAGCAGGAGGCAACCCTTTCTCAATTAAAACATTGCTCAAAACGGAATTTAATAGAGTATTATAATTGCACGTTTTCTTCAACCCCTGAACAAAATACAATAGTGTATTTTGATAACGTTACTGAGAGTGCACTTATTAATGAAGAGTTTGGCAATATTACAAATCAGTACGAATCATTAAATCAAGAATTGGCCATTGCAATGGCCAAACTTGACTTTCAGCTAATGGATTTTGAACTTGCGCATAAAAAACTATCTGCACTCTATAAAATTACGGCAATTGTTCAAAAAACAGTAGATGAAAAAGAAGTATTGAATGAAATATTGGATGGTATAACTCGCGAGTTGGGATTTGTTAATGCTGCTATTTTTTTGTTGGATCCTGCCAGCAAAGTGCTAACCAGCAAAGCGCAGAGAGGATATAAAGCCGATATGCGTATCCCTTTAGGACAAGGGGTCACCGGTTATGCAGCATTACACAGGGAATTAGTCTATGTTCCTGATATAAATCTTGAACCAAGATACATTCCGGGGACAGGAAATGGGTTTAGTGAAGTTGCTATACCGCTCATTGTAAATGACCAGGTCATAGGAGTGCTTGATGTTGAGACATCCGAAGAGCAAGCGCTGAAAGAATATGATTTGGATTTGTTGCGTTCATTAGCCAGCCAGATTGCAATGACTATATCACATGCAAGCCATGTTGCCAAAGCTTATATTGAAGCAGCAACAGACGGGTTGACGAACTTATACAACTACCGTCATTTTCAAAACACCCTTGCGCAAGAATTTAAACGGGCTGTTCGTTATAAACGTCCGCTTTCGTTATTATTGATTGATATTGACCATTTTAAACAGTATAATGACACCAACGGGCATTTGGATGGTGATAATGCACTAAAGATTGTCGCAAGCCTTATTCGTCAGTTTTGCCGTGTCACAGACCGTGTATTTCGGTACGGAGGAGAAGAATTTATTGTGTTACTTCCGGAAACGATTATATTACAAGCTTACATAATTGCTGAACGAATAAGGAAGGCTATTGCTGAATATCCATTTCAAACTCTTAATACTAACATTAGTACTGCATTAACAGTTAGTATTGGTATAGCTGGGTATCCGGACAATGCTGACTCGGAACTTGAACTTATGGCTGCTGCTGATGCTGCATTATATAGTGCAAAAGGTTCAAGTAGAAACTTGAGTTGTTTATATAACTCAAATTAATTGGTATAAAAGTATTTACTGGTGGTGTCAAATGTGACTCATGAAACATTAGGTGATTATAAAACATATTCTTTAGCTGGCACAGATCAGGAGGTACGCTTTATTACTCAGGTGTTAAACCTAACACCCGGTGAATCTATCTTAGATTTATATTGTGGCTATGGCCGGCATGCAATAGAGCTTGCGAAACAAGGATATAATATAACAGGTATAGATGCCACGCAAGATTTTTTAGATATTGCTGTCCAAAAAGCCCAAAAAGCTAATGTTAGAATTGACTTTACCAAAAAAGATATGCGGGAACTTGATTATGACGGTGAATTTTCTGCTGTTATCAATATGTTTGCTGCATTTGGCTATTTTAATGATGAAGACAATGCCAACATCATTAAACTTGTTGCGAAAGCATTGCAGCCAAACGGCCTCTTTTTAATTGATTTATTGAACCGAGATTGGATGGTCAGTAATAACTTAAATCGCTACTGGCGAGATCCAAGTGGTGAATGTGTTCTTTCTTATAAAGTAGAACTAAAAAATGGTATTGCGACTATGAAGCGACAGTTAATTAATCAGGTTACAGGTATAAAGACCCAGTATGATTTTGTCTTAAGAGCATACTCATTAGCTGAAATGGCCAATATATTTAATAATAGTGGATTATCAATCATCGAAACATATGGAGGTTTTGATGGGCGATCCTATAGCTCGGAGACACCGCGTATGATTATTCTTGCAAAAAAAAATAATTAAAATAAAATTATCAGTGACTTTCCAAGTCGCTGATAGTTTTATTTTTGTCATCGCTTACACTGCTTTCATAACATAATATGAGAGGCAGAATGTGAGGTGAATGACATGCTCGTAACAATTAACAAGCGTCCACGTGATATACAGCATACGGTAGGTGTTGCATTAAGCGGAGGCGGACTAAGAGGAACATCTCATATTGGTGTGTTAAAAGCTTTTGCTGAATATAATATACCGATTGACTATATCTCAGGAACCAGTGCCGGGGCAATAGTAGCAACTATGTATGCTTGCGGCTATTCACCGCAACAGATGCAATCTATTATTCATAGTATCCAAATTCCTGACCTAATAGATTTGAAAGTAACTACTTCAGATTTATTCAAACATGGATTTAAATGGATGTTAAGCGGGAAATTTCGGTTTTGGTCAGTGATACCATCAGGATTAATTAAAGGCGAAAAAATTGAAGCCACGCTAACCAAGTTTTTTCAACACAGATCGGTTCGAGATACCAAAATACCGCTGGCAATAACCGCAGTAGATTTAAATACGGCTGATACGGTATTTTTTACATCGCCCTTGCCTCAGGGCAGAGGCATTCTTAATGCACGCTATTATCATAATGCGTTATTGTATGAGGCCGTTAGAGCCAGTATCTCTATACCCGGAGTTTTTTTTCCGAAAAAATACCGGGGAATGACCTTAGTTGATGGGGCGGTGAAAAATAACTTACCTACCGATATTTTAGACTACATGGGTGCTCAAAAAATAATTGCCGTTGATCTAGGTTATACTGGTCAGCCAAATTATGAGATCAATTCTGTTGGGGAAATATTAATGCAATGTATTGAAATTATGGGGCGTGAAGTTACCTTAATGAAATCTGAACAATATGCAGATATCATTATAAGACCGCAAGTAGCTGATCTAAATCATAAAGACTTAAATCAGGCTAATGAATTTATAAAACGCGGTTATCAAGCAGCCGTTGAAAAAATTGATGAAATTAGACAATTATTATAGTCAATCTATCCGCGTTCCTATTTAGGTGTTTTTGCATACTATAAATTAACATAGTGAACAAAAACAGGGGGCAGGGACAACTTTGGATAATCTAGATATATTTGAAATATTTCGGGGATTGTTGGCAAACGACCAACCTGAAAATAATATAGTTGGAGCAGGACAAGGACATAAATATGTTCGTGGTAAAAATACCGGCGAAGAAGTGTTAACAATACTTGTAAAAAAGAAATATCATGAGTCTAAACTAAGGCGTAATACCATCATTCCACGTGCAATCAATGCACTTCCCACCGATGTAATAGAAGTTGGCAATATTCGACTGTTAAATGAACGAATGAGCTTTAAACGGCCGGCACACCCCGGAATGAGTCTCGGACATTACAAAATTTCTGCAGGTACATTTGGCGGAGTTGTAAAAGATAAGAAAACCGGAAAACTGCTGTTATTATCTAATAACCATGTATTAGCAAATATAAGCAACGGTCTTGATGATCGAGCCAGTATTGGCGATCCAATTATTCAACCGGGAATTTATGATGGGGGAAACATAGAAAATAACACGCTTGCTCATCTTTGGAAATTCATACCGATACATCATGAGATAGAATCATCACGCTGTAAGATTGCTAAAGCTTTTGAAGTACTTTTTAATAAATGCATTCATTATTTGTATCCTCATTACCAAATACGAGTAGTAAGAGAAACGGAAAAACTTAATTTAGTAGATTGTGCAGTAGCTGTGCCGAAAAATACAAGTGATATTAGTTCCGAGATTTTAGAATTTGGCTTGGTATCTGGTGTAAAAGAAGCAACCTTAGGGTTGCCTATAAAAAAGAGCGGACGTACTACTGGAGTAACTTATAGCACAATAATTGCAACAAAGGTAACCTTTAAAGTCAGTATGAGTGATCAAGGCTATGCCATATTTACCGATCAGGTGTTAGCCGGTCCTATGGGTATGCCTGGTGACAGCGGATCATTGATTCTGACCGAAGATAATTATGCTGTGGGACTGTTATTTGCAGGCTCAGAACAAGCGACGATATTCAATAAGATTGAACATGTTCTTGAAAAACTGGAAATTACTTTCTAAATGGCACTAGTTTCATAATATTACTGCTTTTACTACAATGATATTGCATATTTCTACAATTTTCTCTATTAATCTATATTACTATAGTAATAATTAAAGTGTATTCTTCAAAAATTGTAGGTACGGGTGTAACTATATGTCAAAATCAATCATTTTTAAATTTTATCTTCTAATAACCATTACCATAACAATCCTAACCTTATTTGGTGGCTATCGAATTATACATTTGGAAAAAGCAGTTTTAAGACATCAGTTGGAAGATGTCCTGGAAGATGCCGCTACATTTTTGGAAAGAAGTTTTGACAATAATACATTTGCAATAGATGCTTCGCCTGATAAAGTAGTTAGTAAAAATGAACAAGTAATGATTCTAAATTCTAAATATCAACCCTTTGTAGATACGGTGCAAGCAATCTATCCCCATCTTACGATGGGGATTTTCGCACGCGATCTACAGAGAAATATAGCTATCTCGGGAGGGGATGCTGATAAGTTGCAACAAATAGACTTTGATTCCCAGTTTTTTGAAATATACGAAACGGCAGAAATAAAACGCATAGAAACAAAATTACCGTTTATATTCGAAAATAATCGTGTTGTTGTTATTCAATATCCAATAATGACTCAGGGAAGAGTGAATGGAATTGTTTGGACAAGTACTAAATTAGAGGATCTTGAACTTGCCATTAACCACTTGGTTATTAAACTATCTACAATTTTTTTCCTTGTATGGATTATTGTCACTCTGTTAGTTAGATGGGTATTTCAGAGTTTGACAAACGCAATAAATATTTTAATTTCTGAGATCAAAAAAGATAACAGGAAACTGGAAAATAGCGGTCACCCAGATGAGCTTATTCCTCTGATAAATACTATTGAAGAGCAAAATGAAAAACTTGAAAAGGCATATCAGGAACGTGAAAAAATATTTCATAATTTGGAGAAAGTTAACCGTTTCAATATTGTTGGTGAAATGGCAGCCAGTGTAGCTCATGAGATTCGCAATCCAATGACATCTGTTCTGGGATTTTTACAGTTGGCGAAAATAAAAAGTGATACTAAAGTCTCGGGATATATAGATATTGCCCTTGAAGAACTAACACATGCAAATGAGATAATCGGCGAATTTTTGTCATTGGCGAAAAATCGATATGTAGAAAAGTCTCCTCAAAATCTTAACAATTTGCTTGGTCGAATCGAGTCTATTATTTACTCGGATTGTATAAAGAAAGACATTTGTTTGGAAATCAAAACCAACGAACAATTACCGCTAATATTTGTTTCCCGTAAGGAAATTCATCAGTTAATCCTTAATTTAGTTCGAAATGCCTTAGAGGCTATGGAGAAAAACGGAATTCTTACTATCGAAACAGATTATGACTATGATTATGTTATGTTAAAAGTTAAAGATATAGGGAATGGAATTCCTGTTGAATTAATAGAACAAATCTTTGAACCCTTCTATACAACTAAAGATACAGGAACAGGATTAGGCCTTTTAATTTGTCAAAGTATTGTTGATCATCATCAAGGACGGATTACCGTTGATTCAGAAATCGGAAAAGGGACATTATTTACTATATTTTTCCCCATATATCAGCAAAAATAAAGAGACGATCTGGGAAAGTGGGCTATATTACTATAATTTATGTTATAAGAATGCAATAAAATTAATAATTGAAACTAAGCCGTACTACAAGCCCTATAAGCAACTTAATATTATCCTAAGGGTTTCTATCAAGGAACAAAATAAACAAGTCTTAAAACGCCTCTAATAAAGTCGGTTTTTACCATAATTATAAAAAATGGCTTAGAAGTACATAGAAGGTATTAAATTAATCAGTTTTTATCATTATAGATTTCATAGCCTTTTAAATTTTAATAGCACGTCGTATAACAGCTATTCTATAAAAAAAAAGCAACAGAAAAAATAGCGAGTTAATTACAGTTACAGTTTAAAGACAGCCTATGGATTTTTAGAATGACCCTCTTCTTATTGTTTACTTCACATAATAGATATTATC